>ERZ1370068.10860-contig-9520_pt1 | contig 53325 bp, 53 predicted proteins | sample MGYA00561227_ERZ1370068 | MGnify/ENA primary metagenome ERZ1370068 (study PRJEB38410, sample SAMEA6850437) | metagenome | study: Metagenomic assessment of the ecological functions of the soil: analysis of the soil microbiota associated with the... | reverse complement strand
AGCGTACTTCGTTCAGTTACGTAATTGCTAGTAGCAAGACCACCTCGCGGAGACTGCGGCGGTGGCCAGTCGACCATGAGCAGCACCCGGCAGTGGAACGAGGGAGATATGCCGCCGGATGCCACAGCCGCTCGACGATCTCGGAATAGGCGGTCGCCGCGCCGATCGTCAGCGACAAGCGCGGCGCCAAACCAGTGCCAGCATGAGCCAGCCTTGGACGTCACCGCGAGCAGGTCCTCCGGGAGGCTTGATCCAGCCGCCGATGGTGAAGAACAGGGCCGAGGACGACGAAGGACCCGGTGGCTCCGGCGATCTCCGAGAATGATTCGGGTGACGAACACGTCGATGACCTGGACGTTGCGGTGATAGAGCAGGTTGAAGTTCTGCTGGATCGAGCTGTTGACGCGCGACACCGAATTGCGCCACATCAGCACCGACGAGTAGCCGGTGATCGCGAACGCGATGATCGGCAGGCCGAGCCGCATGACTCAGCCCGGCGGCCGACCAAAGCGCTGCGACGCCGAGCGTGAACATCATCGGCTCGCCGATCAGCCACAAGCACGCCGACGTTGTGCCGCCCGAATCGCGTGATCACCTCGCGCATCAGCAGCGCGCGAATCACCCGCAGCTGGATCGCCAGCGACGTTCAGGAACGGCGTCTCGCGCCCGGTCACCGCGCCGTGAACGTCACTCCGTGTGCTCCCGTGACGCTCGACACGCGACGAGGCTCAGGACGCCCCAGACGATCAGGCCGAGCAGGAACACCATCGCAACACGTCCGCAACGCGCCGCGGCTCGATCGCGCTTGTCCGGCAAGTTCGGCTGGACCAGCGTCTCGAGGTAGAGCTGCTGCCGCTGCGCCTCGTTGCGCGCGTTCTCCAGCGCGGCCAGCGAGCGCGGCGAGCTGACGCTCGGCGAACGGTCTTCTCCAGCAGCAGCCGGTCGTACCCCGACGACTGGGTCGTGAACGACGCCGGGCTGCTTGCCGGTGACCCGCGCCTCCTGCCTGCGCGATCGCCTCGCGCAGCAGCTCCGAGCGGCTGACGAGGCTCGGGATCTGCGGGTTGCTGCGGCGAGACCTGACGCAGCTGCGCAAGCTGCGTCTCCGTCGCCAGCGAGCTCCTCCTGGATCTTGGCCGTGCCCTGGAGCTGCATCGCCGCCTGCCGATCGGGGTCGAACACCGACTTGGCGGCTGCGGAAGCTGGAGAGCGCGAGCGACGCATCCTTGGCGTCGATCCTCGGAAGCCTTGACCTCCTTCTCGGCGACGCTGATGAGGTCGCTGCGGCTGCGGTCGTTGAGCTGGTTGACGAGCCGCTCGCTCATGCGCAGCAGCAAGGCGTTGACGTTGCGGCGTCCTCCGGCGGTATAGGCACGCGACCGTGAGCACCGTGATCGCCGAGACGGTGTCGTACTCGACGGCGACGCGCTTGCGGTAGTACTTGTAGAACGACTCGAAGCTCAAGTCCCACTCGAGCGCCGTGAAGCGGTTGAAGCGGATCGATCGATTCCGACGAAAGACCTGCCGCAGGTCGAGCTTCTCGTCGAGCTCGGCGAGCGCATCGCGCGAGAGCACGTAGTCGTGCACCGAGTAGGTGTCGTCCTGCGAGCGGGCGAAGCCGCCGCCCTGAAGGATCGCCCCGAGCCCGCTCAGCTGCGGCCGCTGCGGGCTGCGCACGACGAAGCGCGACTCCGAGACGAAGGTATCCGAGGCGATCAGCGCCGTAGTACACCGCGGCGATCGGCCGTCGGCAGCAGCACGCTCATGAAGAACGAGCGGGCTGAGCAGGACGCGCAAGCGCCGCCAGCGCGAGCGTCTCGCCTCGGTTGCGGCTCATGAGCCGCCGGGACGGCGGCACGCTCTGGGTTTCGGCAGTGGATATTTCCAACGCAATACCTATGGGTTGTACCCGCGCCTGCGCGGGCGCTCGCGCACCCGGGTCGCATCACGTCGACGGCGCGCAGCGGCGCAGGTCGCCGCCGTTCAACCAGGCGTCGCAGGTCGCCGTCGGTGGTGCGGGCGGCACGACCGCCGCCAGGCATCACGCGCAGCACCTCCGGCAGCGGCAGCATCGACGTCGACGCAGGCTCCGCCCATCGCTGCGCAGCAGGTCGCTCAGCGGACTAGCAGCGTGGCGGCCGAGGGCACCGCCGGGATGCGAGCGGGCGAAGTCCTCCGTCGCCGAATCCGCGCGCGTCGAGCGCCAGCCAGGCATCCGAGCGCCATCTGCGCCGTCGTGCTCGAAGTCGGCGCGGGCTTCAAGGGACAGGCCTCTGGTCTGACGCCGCTGTCGGGACACCACGTCGGCGTGGCGAGCCAGCGATGACTCGGTGCGCACACGGTCATCGCGATCAGCGGTGCCAGCGCGCTGGCACCGGCGACGATGACGTTCAGCTCGTCGCTTCGCCGGAGTCGAGATCGCGAGCACGATGTCGTTCGCGCGTCACCATGCCGAGGCGGCCATGCTGGCTTGCAGGGTGCACGAACATCGCGGGCGTGCCGGTGGAGGCGAGCGTGGCGCGCGATCTTGCGGCCGACGTGTGCCGCTCTGCCCATCCCCATCACGACCAGACGGCCGCTGCAGCCCAGCACCGCCCGCACCGCCGTCGACCAGGCTGCCACCCAGATGGCGCTGTCAGGCCGAGCGATCGCCGCGGACTCGATCTCAGGGTTTCGGCGGCGAGCGCCAGCACCGCGCTCGGCGCTGACGGCTTCGGGCGAGGGGCGATCATCGTGGCAGGTTGTTCTGCGGCGCCAGCAACGACGCGTACAGGTCGGAAGACATGCGCCGACATTGTCGCAGCCGTGAAGTGGTCCTCGTACCGTTGCCGGGCGGCGGCGCCCCATGCGCAGCCGCAGGGGCTCGTCGTCGACCAGCCGGCGGAGCGCCGCCGCCAGCGCCGACGGCGTCGCCGGCGGGCACGTTGAGGCCGGTGTCGCCCGTGCCGGTTGACCCAGGGCACGCCGGAGCCGGCGATGTCGCGTCGGCGACCGCGGGCTTACCCATCATCATCGCTTCCAGCATCGCCACGCCATAGGCTTCGGCGCGCACGGTGGAAGACATGCAGAAAGATGTCGCAGGCTTCGAAGTGGCTCGCGAGCTCCGTGATCGTCGATGTGTCCCAGCAAATGCACCTTGTCGAGTCAGGCCGCGCCCGGCCACCATCGGAACGGTAGTGTTCCAGCAGTTCGCCGTGGCCACCGCCGATCAGCACCGGCGCAGTTGTCCGGCAGGGTAGCCGCTGCGTCGATCAGTACGTCGAATCCCCTTGTAGTACGTCATGCGGCCGAGCGCGAAGACGATCCGCCGCTGGCCGAAGCGTTGGCGCAGAGCCGCTGCTTGCACGCTGCACGCCGAGCCGCGATTGTCGCTGATGCCGATGGGGATGACCTTGACCTTGCTTCGCCACGGGGCGAGCACGGCGGAGCTCTCGGCATAGGGGCTGGTGACGACGACGGCATCGGCGCGGCGCAGGACAGCCAGTGTCTGCAGCGGCTCGTAGAGCTTGAGCGTGCGCCGCTGCCGGATCACGTCGCCATGCCAGTGCGACGACCACGCGCGTCGGTCGGCGCGGCCATCAGGGCCAGCGCGGCCATGGGGTCCGGGCATGTGCACATGGACGATGTCGTGCCGTAGACGCGAGCCGTCGCAGGTGCATCGGCATGGTCGGCGCCATCGAGGTCGACAGCACCCGGCCCCAGGAACCGACGCGCAACACCTCATAGGCCGAAGGGGCGAGTTCGCGCACCGTGGCCGACTCCTGGTTCGAGCACAGCACCTGGCATTCGATCCCTGCGATGCAGGCCTTCGGTGAGCTCCCAGGCCACCGATCTCGATTCCGCCCATCACCGGCGAGGTAGAACTTGCAGACCTGCAGGATCTTCATGGCGCCACGAGCGCCGTCGAGCGCGGCGCGCAGGCGCTCGGCCGAAGCCGCTCCACGAGAACCGGTCGCCGCCCGGCGGGGGCCGGCGTGCTGCAGGCGGCCCGCAAGGGTCGTCATCGACGATGCGGCGCAAGGCGTCGGCGAGGCCGAAGGCGAGGACGGATCGAAGTAGAGCGCGGCGTCGCCGCACACTTCGGGCAGCGCAGCGGCGTTCGATACCGCGACCTGGCACAACCCTGAGTCATCGCCTCGAGCGCCGGCAGCCCGAAGTCCTTCGTAGCGCGAAGGGAACACGAGGCCGAGCGGCGTGCGACGTAGAGCGCCTTGAGCGGCGCATCGTCGAGCGACCCGTGTTCGCACCACGCCCGGCGGATCTGCAGCGACGGCTCCCGCTCGAACACCCTGGCGTTGCTCCGCGCCGACGACGACCAGGAGGATCGGGATCGCGCAGAGCTGCGCAAAAGCGTCGATCCAGCGGCGGCGAGGTTCTTGAGTCAGGTTCGCGCTCGCCACGGCCAGCAGGTACCGCCGGCCACGCAGGACATGGCGATCGAGCACCCGGTCGTCCGGGTACGACGGCGTCGAGGTGGTCGGCCGCATTCGGCAGCACCTGAAAACGCGACACATCGGAACGTCGAGGCACGCGGCCAGACGGGCCTGGGAAGAACGCCGAGACCGTGAACAAGCGTTCGGCGGAGCGCCCCAGGCGCGCGAAACAGGAATCGGTACCACACGCCGAAGGCGACCGAATAGGCCTCGGGATGATCGAACACCGCCGCATCGTGGAGCATCGCGGCGGTCCGTCCGGATGAAGTACGGCGCGCTGCCGCTCAGGTTGAGCAAGAGCCCCGCGCGGGCGGCCCGCGGCAGCGACCACTGTTCCCAGGCGTGCAGCGGCCCACCGGCATGACCGATGCTGCGTTGCCTCGATCCTGGCCCGAGCCGGCGAGACCGCCGCCCGGCGGATGCAGCAGCACCCAGCGCGGCTCGTCCGGCCGTGGCAGCAGCGCGTCGAGCGCGCGCACCAGCTGCTCGGCCACACGCTGCACGCCGGTGGTGGGCTGCGCGCGTGAACTTGCCGTTGACGAAATGATCGTCGCGTTCAACGGTCGGACCTCGTCGCTCGGCCGCAGCGCGGTACTCGGGCACCGACTGGCTGGCAGGGCCCGCGCACGTCGGCGTCGCTCGTCCGCGCCGGGACGGCTTCGGCGCAGAACGCCAGCAGTGGCCTCGATCTGATCCGGCATCGTGCTGCAGCACCGCGATCCGCAGCTCCGGCACCGTCGTCGGCAGCGTCCGGTCGGAATCGGCGAGCAGCTCCTCGAACAGCTTCTCGCCCGGGCCTGCAGGCCGGTGAAGGCGATCGGCACGTCTTCCGGGCGAGTGTCCGGCGAGGCGGATCAGGTCGCGCGCCAGGTCGACGATCTTCACCGGCTCGCCCATGTCGAGCACGTAGACCTGCGCCGTCTCGCCGATCGCCGCCGGCCTGCAGCACCAGGCGCGCCGCCTCGGCGACGGTCATGAAGTAGCGGCGTGATCTCCGGGTGGGTGACGGTGACCGGCCCGCCGCGCGCGATCTGCTCCTTGAAGCGCGGGATCACGCTGCCGCTCGAGCCGAGCACGTTGCCGAAGCGCACCGCCATGAAGCGCGTCTGCCGGCTGCTGCGCGCCAGCGCGCTGATCGCCATCTCGGCGGCGCGCTTGGTCGCGCCCATCACGTTGGTCGGATTGACCGCCTTGTCGGTGCTGATCAAGCACGAAGCGCTCGACGCCGGCCTCGGCGCCGGCCGCGCCGCGCGCCAGGTGCCGAGCGTGTTGTTCTGCAGCGCCGCCAGCGCGTTGCTCTCCTCCATCAGCGGCACGTGCTTGTACGCCGCGGCGTGAAACACCAGCTGCGGCCGCCACTTCGCCATCGCCTGGCGCAGCGATTCGAGGTTCTTCACGTCGCCGATCAGCCGCGTGAGCGGCAGGTCGGGAAAGCGCTCGGCGAGCGCCTGGTCGATCGGTGTAGAGATTGAGCTCGCTCAGCTCGAACAGCACGAGCCGCGCCGGCCGATGACGCGCCGATCTGCCGGCACAGCTCGCTGCCGATGCTGCCGCCGGCGCCCGTGACCAGCACCGTCCTGCCGCGGATCAGCGTCGGCGACGCCGGCCTCGTCGAGCTCGCACCGGCGTCGCGGCCGAGCAGGTCTTCGGGCTCGATCGCGCGCAGCCGCTCGATCCGCGTGCCGCCGTCGCGCAGCTCGCCGATCGAAGGCACGGTCAGCACCGGCAGATGGGTCGCCGAGGCGAGCTCGATCGCCCGGCGCCGCTGCGCCGTGGTCGAGCCGGGCATGCGCGGTGATGATGTGGGTCGCGCGTGTCGATGACGTCCGGCCGGGTCACGTCCTCGAAGCGGCCGACCACCGAGACGCCGCCGATCCGCGCGCCCTGCTTCGCCGGGTCGTCGTCGAGCAGCGCCGAGCACCGATCCAGCCCTGGTCGCTGCAGGCCGGCGAGCAGCAGGCGCGCCGCCTCGCCCGCACCCATCACGACGGCGCGCCGCGACTCGCCGCGCCGCCGCGGCGACGCGCGCGCGCACTGCTCGTAGAACATGCGGTAGAGCGACGCGCACCGTGCACAGGCCCATCAGCGTCATCACCGGATGCAGCGCGAGCACCGCGCGCGGCACCTCGCGCAGCTGCAGCATCAGCACCGCCGACGCGCGGCGATCGCGCCGGCGCCGAGGCAGGCGAGCAGCAGCCGCTTGACCTCGCCGAAGCCCGAGAAGCGCCACATGCCCCGCGGCACGTTGGCGAAGCCGAGCACGCCGAGGTAGACCGCGCACGACGCCCAGCATCACGCCACGGTCGTAGCCCGGCCGCGCCGACCACCAGCGCTCGAAGCCGAGGCGGAACAGGTAGGTGAAGTTCCAGCAGGCGACGACGACGAGCGCGTCGACCGCCAGCGACAGCGGCTACGCGGTGCGGACGCAGCGCGCGCCAGGCCGCGCTCGATCCGGTGCCAGACGCCGTGCGCGCTCATCGCCAGCCGCGCTCATCGGCGCGACGCCAGCAGGTGCGCAGCGTCGGCCGATCAGGCGCAGGTCGCCCGCCAGCGTCGCCTGGTCGACGTAGTCGGCCGCCGAGCGCAGCTTCGCCGGCAGCACGACCTCGCGGTACTCGCGCTCCGGAGTCGGCGGCGCGCGCCAGCAGCGCGCTCTCGTCGCGGAACTGCGAGCGACGCCGGGTCGGTGATGCCGGGCCGCACGCTCAGCACCTTGTCGCGCAGCTCCGCCGGATAGAGCGGCGACGTAGCTGCGGCACCTCCGGCCGCGGCCCGACCAGGCTCATGTCGCCGCGCAGCACGTCGAGCAGCTGCGGCAGCTCGTCGAGCTTGGTGCGGCGCAGGAACGCGCCCGCGCGCGTGATGCGCGGATCGGCGCCGACGGTGAGCGCCGGGCCGCGCGACGCCGGCGTCGCCGCGCATGGTGCGGAACTTGTGGATGCGAAACGGCACGCCGCCGCGACCGACCCGCTCCTGGCGAAAGAACACCGGCCCGGGCGAGTCGAGCCGGATCCAGACGGCCATCAGCGAGCAACAGCGGCGCCAGCAGCAGCAGCCCAGCAGCCGGCCAGCAGCGAGGTCGAACAGTGCGCTTGGCCATCGAGACGGAGCCGCGGTCACGCCAGCAAGCTCGGCCCGCAGCGCGGCGACGACGCGGTCGACGTCGGCATCGGTCATGCGCGTGTAGATCGGCAGGCTCAGCATGCGCTCGTAGGCGCGCTGCGCAGTGCGGGAACTGCTGCGGCGTGCAGGCCGTAGCGGTCGCGCCAGTAGGGCTGCAGGTGCAGCGGGATGTAGTGCACGCTGCAGCCGATGCCGGCGGCGAACAGCCGCTCGATCAGCGCGTCGCGGCCGATCGGCGCGTCGTCGGCCAGGCGCATCGACATACAGGTGCCACGCGTGCAGCTCGCCGCTCGGCGGCTGCGGCGGCGTGCAGCACGGGCAGGTCCGCGAGGCCGGCGTCGTAGCGCGCGGCGATCGCCTGCGCGCTGCTGCTGGAACGCGTCGGCGCCGCTGCAGCTGATGGATGCCGATCGCCGCGGCGATGTCGGTCAGGTTGTACTTGAAGCCCGGCGCGACGATCTCGTAGTACCAGCTCGGCACCGTCGCGGTGAAGCGGTCGAACGCGTCGCGGCTCATGCCGTGCAGGCGCATCGTCTGCATGCGCTTGACGAGCTCTGCGTCGCGGCGTGACGACGCATGCCGCCTTCGCCGGTGGTGATGGTCTTGTTGGCGTAGAAGCTGAACACCGTCGCGTCGCGAGCCGAGCGTGCCGACCAGCCTGCCCGCCGCAGGTCGCCGGCAGCGCGTGGGCGGCGTCCTCGACCACGCCTCAGGCCGTGGCGCGCGGGCGATCTCGAGGATCGCCGCCATGTCGGCCGCCAGGCCGCCGTAGTGCACCGGGATGATCGCCTGCGTGCGTCGGCGTGATCGCCGCCTCGACCGCGTTCGGGTCGATGCACGAGCGTCGTCGGGTCGATGTCGACCAGCTTCACGTCGGCGCCGAGGTAGCGCACGACCTCGGCGGTGGCGGTGAAGGTGTGCGTGGTGGTGATGACCTCGTCGCCCGGGCCGATGCCCAGCGCCTCGAGCGCGAGGTGCAGGCCGGCGGTCGCCGAGTTGACGGCGAGCGACTGCAGCGCCGGGTCGCCGAGGAAGGCGCTGAAGTCGTCCTCGAAGCGCTTGGCCTTCGGGCCCGGTGGTGATCCAGCCGGAACGCAGCGTGTCGACGACCTCGGCGATCTCGTCGTCGCCGATCTCGGGACGGGCGAAGGGCAGGAAGGGAAGGCTCATCGCGACGGCCGCAGACCAGCACGAGGAGATTCTTCGCGATCGCACCGGGAACGGCCTCGATCGCAATGCTTCGATCGAGCGTGACCAGGCGCCCGCCTTCGCGACGGCTAGCGCCAGCAGATACACGTCCGTGATCTGGCGCGAACCGAGGACGCGGTCCCAGCGCAACCGGCCCTTCTCGACGACGCTGACCGAATCCGGCCAGAACTCATGGCTCTTGTTCGCAGTCGCCTGGCCGAGTCGATCGGCAACTGCGGACGGCGGTTGCGCGTTGCGATAGGAGGGCAGCGAGAGGATGCGCACGCAGCCGTTCTGGGTCAGTGGGCACGAAGCCCATCCTGGGACACGTTGCAGCAGCCAATCGGTTGCGACGCGGTGATGCAGGTGCGTTCGTCGAGCAGCGCCACCAGGACGTTGACGTCCAGCAGTGACGCACTAGATTCCTCTGCCTCGCGCAAGGTATTGACTTCTTCGTCGGTGACGACCACGCCCGGACGCGCCGGAAACGGGCTGAATCCCGCCACCGAGCCGGGTGCGGCGCTGGCGGCTTCGGCGCGGACCTGCCGGTCGCTCGTCAGCGATTGGCGCAGCAGCCGCGAGAACAACCTCGCCCGCGCTGCTGCGTTCGCGCCGAGCCAGCTCCCTTCGCGGCAGCCATCAGGTCGTCGTCGATATCGAGGGTGGTGCGCACAGAACTCCAGCGTGATGCGGTGATGCGATGATGTTGCATTCTAGCCGATGACCATGAGGCGTGCGAACGCTCAGATGAACGGCGTCGTCGCTTCCGCCAGCGGGACCACCTCCACCCTATCGGCCAACGGATAGCGTCGCGCAACCGGCGCAACGACGTAGGCGCGGTCGATCTGCAGGTCGTCGAGCGCTTGCCAGAACCCTCGGGTTGGTTTGGGAGCAGACGAGAACCTGATCTCGATGCCGATCTTGCGCGCACCCGTTCGACGACCAGGTCGAGCTCCGCACCGGCTGCCGTGCGATAAAAGCTCAGCTGGGCGTCGGCCGGCAGCGCGGCAGCGACCTGCTCCACGACAAAGCCTTCCCGAGAGGCGCCGGCGATGGGATGACCTTGAAGGTCTTGCAGCGTCGCAATGGCAAGCAAGGCATGCAGCATGCCGCTGTCGCGCAGATAGATCTTGGGCGACTTGACCAGCCGCTTGCCGATGTTCACGAGATGGGGCGGGAGCTTGCGCACCATCATCGCGTCGACCATGACGTCGAGGTATCTCGTTGCCGTGCTGTGCGAGGCGCCTCCCAGCGACATCCCGAGCTGCGAGGCGTTGAACAAGGCGCCCTGCAGATGGGCCAGCATCTGCCAGAACCGGCGCAGCGTTTCAGCCGGCACGCGCACCCCCAGGCCGGGCAGGTCGCGTTGCAGGAAGGTGCGAATGAAGTCCTGACGCCATGCGTACGAAGCCTCTTCGTTGCGGGCGAGATAGCTGAGCGGAAAGCCGCCACGCAGCCACAGCGACCGAAGGCCCGCCAGTCCGGTGATCGGCAGCTCCGCAGCAAGCAGGGGCGTGAGTTCCAGGTAGGACACCCTGCCGGCGAGCGACTCGCCAGACTGGCGCAAGAGGTCGCCGGAGGCCGATCCCAGCAACAAGAACCGCCCGGCTCGACGGTCGGCGTCGATCTCGGGCCGCAACGCAGCAAAGAGTTCGGGCACCAGCTGTATTTCATCGAGAACCAGGAACCGGTCCCGATTCGCCTCGAAGAAGAGCTCGGGCTGCTGCAGCGCCGCGCGATCCGATGGCCGCTCCAGGTCCAGCAGCATTGCATTGGGATGACCGGCGGCCACGGCACGGGCCAGCGTGGTCTTGCCGACTTGGCGCGGACCCAGCAGCGCGACGGCCGGTGAATCCTTCGAGGCGCCGATCCACTTCGGCGCGCAGCTTTCGTTCAATCATCCTCGCATTTTGATCACTACTCGATCAACTATGCAAGGTATAATCTCGGACGCGCTCTCAGGCCGGTTTGCCGAGCCAGCAAAGGACGTGGGTTCGCAACATGGGAAGCACGTTCGCAAGCGGATAGATGCCCGGGTGAATCCGGCAGACGGCGCGCGCGATCGGCGGCGCCAGGGTGACGCGGCGATGCTCGAGCCGCGCCTGCGGAAAGAGGGCGCGGATGCGCGCCAGCGGCACGCCGCGCACGTCGGGATTGCGCGGGTTGTCGACGGTGAAGTCGTACCAGAGCACGCCGCCGCCGGGCCGCACCCAGCGCCACATCGTCGCGCGCGAGGCGCTGCTGGAACGGCGTCGTCGAGCAGCGAGGAGAACACGGTCGAGACCAGGACGATGTCGACGCTGCCGCGGCGCGACCGGCTGCGACGCTGGCATCGCCGCAGCTGAGCCGCACCGCCTCGGGCAGGCGTGCCCGCGCCGCCGCGTGGCGCTCGGGCAGCAGCTCGATGCCGGCGAGGTGCTCGGGCGAAAGCCGAGCTGCAGCAGCTCGAGCAGGTTGCCGCCGCCGCCGCTGCCGACCTCGAGCAGGCGCAGCGCCCCGAGGTCGGCGAAGCCCGCGCCGCGCGAACAGCGCGAGCGATCGCCCGCTGCCGCTCCTGCATCGCCATCAGCGCCGCCGGATTGGTGAGGCGATAGCGGTCGTCGGCCGGCGCGCGACGGCGCGTAGCGATCGCGGACCGCGTCGGTCTCGGCGCGATCCGGCTGGCCGTCTCGGCGCGTCGCTCATCGGCTCAGCTTCGCGAAGCGCTCGCGTCCGCGGCCGTGCGCGGAGCGCGTCGAAGGCGCCGATGATCGTGCCGATGCCGTAGGCGACGTGGTAGGTCGACGATCACCGCCGGCACGCGCAGCGCCACCGCCCACGGCTGCGGCGCGTCGCGCAGCACCGCCGCGGTCATCGCGCCGACGGCGCGCGGCATAGGCGACGAGCAGCAGCGCCAGCGGCCAGAGCCTCCAGCCGACGACGGCCATGAGCGCGAACAGCGCCAGCGCCGCGACGAACAGCGCCGGCACCAGCTGGCGCAGCCGCGCCGGCTGGCCGTGCTTCTTCATCACGAACGGCTTCCAGTAGCCGTACTGCAGGTACTGGCGGAACACCTGGCCGAGCGTCGCCCGCGGCCGGTAGCCGCTGCGGATGCGCGACTCCTGCCAGACCCGGCCGCCGCCCTTGACGATGCGCAGGTTGTGCTCGTCGTCCTGGTTGCGCACCAGGCTCTCGTCGAAGCCGCCGAAGCGCTCGAAGGTCCGCCGCGGCCAGGCGCCGAGGTAGACGCGTGTCGACCGGGCCGTCGTAGTCGAGCCGGCGCGAGAGCGCGCCGCCGGCCACCCAGCGCGACTGGAACGCCGCCGCCGCCGCCGCCTGGGTCGCGCCGCGCCTGCCGGATCGGCGACGGCGCGCCACGGCCCGCCGACGTTGTCGGCGCCGGTCGCGCTGCAGCGCCGCCAGGCACTCGGCGACGTAGTCGGGCGCGTACTCGGTGTGCACGTCCATCCGCACCACGACCTCGCCGCGTCGGCGGCGGCGAGCGCGCGATTGAGCCCGTCGAGACGATCCGCCCGGGTTGTCGACGAACGCGCATCCGCGGGATCGCGCGCCGCCAGCTCGTCCAGCGCCTCGCGCGTGCCGTCGTCGCTCATGCCGTCGGCGACGACGATCTCGAGCGTCCAGCCCGCGGGCAGCCTCTGCGCCAGCACGCTGCCGGCGAACGCCGCGAGATGCGCGCCTCGTTGCGGCAGGGGACGATGATGCTGACGCGCGGCATCGGAGTCAGCGGATGTCGGGACCGGCTGCGCCGGCCGTGGTCGCCACCTCGTCGATCAGCGCCGCCCAGGCGCCGACCTGGCGGGCACGGCTGAAGACCTCGCGGTCGCGGGCGATCGCCGCCGCACCCATCGCGCGCCCGCAGCGCCGGATCGCCGAGCAGGCGCAGCATCGCCTGCGCCAAGCGCCGGCACGTCCCCGGCGGAACGAGCGATGCCGGTGCGCCTCGCTCAGGATCTCGCGCGGTCCGGTCGGGCAGTCGAACGCGACCGCGGGCACGCCGAGCGCCTGCGCCTCGAGCAGCGCCAGCGGCATGCCTTCGTAGCGCGACGAGCACGAACACCGCCGCTTCGCGGTAGAGCGCCTCGATCCGGTCGGTGGGCTGCGGTCAACTCGACGCTCGCCTCGACGCCCAGCGTCGTCGCCAGCGCCGTCAGCTCGGCGCCGAGCGGGCCGCCGCCGAGCGATCCGCAGTCGCGCCTCCGGCAACTGCCGGACCACGTCCTGCCAGGCACGCAGCAGCAGGTCGAAGCCCTTCTGCGCCTGCAGCCGGCCGACCGCGAGCACGCTGCGGCGTTGCGGCAGGGCCGGCGCATCGGCATGCAGCGACGAGGTGTTGAGGATGACGCTGCGTGTTCGCGGTTCAGCGCCGCGAACTTGCGCCCGGTCGGCCTCGGTCAGGCTGACGACTGCGCCGACCTGCGGATAGAGCTGGGCGCGCAGCCGCTGCCAGAGTCGCTGAGCGGGCGGTCGAAGTGGTTGTGGTCGCAGCAGATGCTGCGTCCCGCGCCGACTGCCTGCGCGCCAGCACCGAGCAGGCGGTGACGAGGCCGTTGAGGACGATCGCGTCGGCGCGCGGTCAGGTCGATCACGCGGCCGAGGGCACGGCCCGCGCGCCAGCGCGTCGCCCAGGATCTGCCAGCATCCGCCCAGGTCGCGCCTGGGCGACGGCGCGTCGCGCCGACTGGCGGACCACGACCGCGACGTCCGGGCCGACCGGATAGACGGACCGCTCGCGCGGCGTGTCGGCGCTGCCGAGCGTCACCTTCAGTGCCCGCGCGCCGACAGCGCGTCGGCGAGCTCGCAGGACGAAGCGCTCGACGCCGCCGGCAGCGCCGGCAGGCTTTCGCACAGCAGCAGCACATGGGTCGGCCGCATCGTCGATCCTGGCGTTCATCGGCTCGCGCCCGCGCGGCAGCAGCGCCGCGACGTCGACCCGCTCGTAGTCCGGCGGCGGCAGCGCCAGCCCGCTCTCCGCGCAGCGGCGCGCAGACGCTCGCGAGCGCCGCGCGCGGCGTCGAGCAGGCCGAGCGCCGCCAGCGCCCGCTGCGCCACGCCGCGCCGGCGCCGGCCTCTGACCGCCGGCGCGCCGGGCTTCAGCCACTCGCTCTGCGCATAGTCGGACTGCTGCGGCGGCGGCAGCGGGCCGGCCTCGGCGAGCTTCTTCGCGACCACCAGCATGTAGACCTCGTGCGCGTTGCGCAGGTGACGCGGCGCCTGCACCGCCGCCGGATCGGCGACCTTCCACCAGTGTCGCCGGATCGGCCTTCAGCGCGAACCAGATGCCGAGCAGCTCGAAGCCGTTTCGCGCCCGGTAGAGATTGAAGAACAGCTCGGGCGAGAACTGGTAGAAGCCGTGGCCGGTCAGGTTGTTCGGCCGGCAGCGAATGGAACACGTGCCCGCCGACGCGTGCACAGGTCGACGCAGTTGCGCCAGGCCACCGGGAAATCGAACACGTGCTCGAGGCAGCCGAAGTCGAGCACCGCGTCGTAGCTGCCGAGGCCCGGCTGACCGTCGGCCCAGCGGCAGGTTCATGTCGTGCAGCAGCGGTCGCGCTGCTCGTAGGCCGAGGCATCGACCGAGTCGACGGTCGCGGGCGCCGAACCACTGCTGCATCAGCGGCTCGAAGTAGCGCGGCCGCGCCCGGGCGCGCGGCGGCTCGCGCAGCGGCGTGCAGGCCGCGCAGGCGGCGATGCTGCTCGAGCTCGGCGCGGATCGACGAACAGCGCCTGCGCGGCCGATCGCCGAGCGTGCGCGTCGAAGCGCGACGCCGCAGGTCCTGCGCATGCGCGAGCAGGCCGAGGTTGTGCAGGTCGATGCCCATGGCGCTTCAGTCCTGTCAGGCGCTGCGCGCGCGGCTCGCTGCCATCGCCGCGACCGCGACGACGATCACGAGCAGCTCGACGCCGATCGCGGTCCATGCCAGTCCGTGACGCGCCGTGCGCGCCGCCGACGGTCGCCGCCGCCGGTCGACGCCGACGATGCCGCCGACGACGATGCAGGTGCGCGATAGGCGCTGTCGTGGCGGCCGCTGCCGAGCATCCAGTAGCCGATGAACTTCCAGCCGAGGAGCAGCGGCCAGAGCCACGCGAGGACGAAGGCGACGGCGTGCACTGCTGCACGTCGATGCCGCCGGCGCGGCCGCGAGGACAGCGGCTCGAGCACGGCCAGAAGCGACTGCACCAGCGAGGACAGCGCCGCCCCGGCGACGCTGCCGAGCCGCCGCCCAGCGCCCGCGTACCGAGCGGCGGCGCGCGCGCTGCGTCTCGAACAGGGCGACGATGCGCGGATAGACGAGCGAATACACCGGATCGGCGACGGCCAGCACGGCGCGCACGAGCCGGTCGGCCATGAAGTAGACGCCGAGCTCGGGCTTGCTCAGCTGCGCCGACGCCGCCGCCGGCAAGGCGAGCGAATACGCCGCGCCGGCGATCGACACCGGCAGCATCTTCCAGCCGAGACGAGGCCGCGGCGAGCGCGGCCGGTCGAACAGCGGCCGCGCCCTGCGCGGCTTCGGCGAGGTCGGCGGCGCAGCCAGCGCCAGCCGAGCACGCGCGAGCAGCGCCGAGAGCGGCGAGCTGGAAGGACGACGAACGCGAGCACGCTGGTCGCGAAGCGCCCAGCAGCCGGCGATCAGCGCCGCGTAGACGACGCACCTCGACCGCGCGACCAGCGGTTGAGCTGCTGCGTCGCCTGCAGGTACCAGGTGGCCGGCCAGCCGAGGGCGCAGGCCAGCGCGGCGATGGCGAGCGCATCGCCGAGCGGCGGCGCGGCCCGGGCCGGCCCAGCTGCACGGCGACGAACGCGAGCAGCACCGCCGGCAGCGAGAGCGCGAGGCGGGCGCTGAACACCTGCTGCGCGCAGCCGCCAGCGCGCGCGGCGTCGGCGGTCGACCGCGAGCCGCGTCGCCGCGGCGAGGAAGCCGCCCTCGACCAGCGTCGCCAGCAAGCCTCGCCCAGACGAGGATGAAGCCGAGCCGGCCGAACTCCGCGGCGCCGACGCGCGTCGCCACCAGCGGCAGCACCAGCGAGCGGCAGCAGCCAGCCGCACCGCCGCCGCCGCGTAGACCTGCGGCAGGCGCGGTCAGCAGCCGCGGCGGCGGCGGATTCCCGCTGCGGTCATGCGCCGTCGTGCTTGACCACGAGCCGCGCGGTGTAGTCGACGCGGTGCAGGTAGACCGGCTGCCGCCTGCGCGGCGAAGTACTCGTCGACCGCCTGGCGCGCGCCCTCGCCAATGGCCGTAGTCGTCGATCACCAGGATGCCGTGGCGCGACAGCAGCGGATAGAGGTGATGCAGCTCGTGGCGCGTCGACTCGTACCAGTCGGTGTCGAGCCGGAGCAGCGCCATCCGCTCCGGCAGCGTGGCGGGAATCGTGTCCTCGACCTTGCCCTCGACGAAGTGGATGCGCTCGCGCGGATAGCCGGTCGATTCGAGGTTGGCGCTGCACGTCGGCGAGGCCGGCCTCGCACCACACGCCCTCGCCGCGCGGCGTGCGCGCGAGCTGCGCCGCGGCCGACTCGCCGCTCGCGCTCTTGGTCCTCGGCCGCCGGGCTCGCTCATGCCCTCGAAGGTGTCGTAGAGCCAGAGATCGCGCGAGGTGTCGCCGCGCGCCATCAGCGCCAGCGCCGCCAGCATCATGCTGCCGCCGCGCCAGACGCCGCACTCGACGATGTCGCCGGCGATTCCGTGGCGGACGACGTGGTCGATCGCGCCGAGCAGGCTGGCGCGCCGGTCGAGGCTGGTCATGGTGAACGGCTCGACCCGGCGACGAGCTCGCGGTCGGCCGGCGCGAGGTCGGCGAGCGCGGCGCTTTGCCGGTCGGCGGTGCGCGCCAGCTCGAGGCCGGCGCGGGCCAGGGCGCTCTTCAGGATTCTGCTTCATGGGCAATTCGGCGGCTTGGGTTCCCGGCGGCCCGAGGGCCGAACGGCTGGGCTCTGCGCCGGCCGCGCCGTGCCGGCGAAGCCGCGCGATTGTGGCATCGCCCCGGTCAACCCTCTGGCCCTCCGGCGTAGACGGCGGCGATCGCCGGCATTGGTCGTCGCCCACGGCGGAGGCGTCCTGGCCGCTTGCAGGGCGGTGGCGATGCCGCCGGGTCGCGTCGCAGGCGGTTCGAGCGCGTCGGCCGACCGCATCGGCGCTGCGCTCGCGCAGCAGCAGCGCCTCGCAGGCCGAAGCGGCGCAGGAAGTCGCCGAGGTCGCCGACGTCGGTGCAGAAGAAGACGCGGCCGTGATGCAGCAGCGAGAACAGCGCTGCCGACTGGGTCGCCTCGCGGTACGGCAGGAGGAAGACGACGTTGCGCGCCAGCAGCCGCAGCAGCTGCGGCGCGTCGAGGAAGCCGTCCTCGATGCGCACGCCGAGCGCCGAGCTCGGCCGTCAGCCCGGCCAGCTCGGGCGCCCAGGCGCCGTGGATCTCCAGGCCGAGGCCGGCGTCGCGCGGATGCGCGCGCGAGCGCGCCAGCTCGGCGAACAGCTCGACGCCCTTGTACGGCTTCGACCGTGCTCCAGCAGACCAGCGCCTCGGGCGGCGGCGCGGGCCGGTAGGGCACCGGCGGCAGCCCCGGCACGACAGGAGTGAGGCCGATCGCCCAGGAGCCTCGACTTGGCGCGAAAGCCCTCGCCGTAGCGGGCGATGAAGTCGTCGTCGCGAGAACCGGCTGACGAAGACCAGCGTGCGCGCCAGGCGCGCGATCCGCTCGGTGGGCGCGTGGCGCTGGCCGGTGAAGCCGTGCGGCACGGCGTTGTGACCGTGAACACGAGGCGCTTGTCGCAGCGCCCAGAGGAACGCGCAGGCTCGAGCTGGCCAGCCGGCGGCTGAATTGCAGGTTGACGGCGTCAGCGTCGCGCCGCCGCCAGCACAGGCCCAGCCAGCAGCAGCCAGGTAGCCGAGCGCGCCCTTCCAGCGCGGCGCGACCGTGCGCGAGCAGAGCGCGCCGGTCGCAACCGTCACGCCGGGCAGGCGGCGCATCGCCTCGAGCAGCTCGCCGTTGTAGCGGTGCGCGAGCCGTGGAACTCGACCTCGACGCCCTGCGCGGCGAGGTCTCCGCGAGCTGGTAGTCGTAGGGCAGGACGAACGAGCCGCCGTCGACGAGCGCGACTCACGATCAGCCGCCTGCAGCGAGCCAGGCGCCGCCTCAGCGCCGGCGCGAACCAGTAGCGGCGTCCGGAGCGTGTACGCCGGCTCGGCCTCGCGCGGGCCGAGGTCGACGGCCGGATTGCCGCCGACGATCCGGCATCGGCGGCACGCTCTTCGTCACCACCGGCGCCGGCCATCACCACCGCGCCCCGCCCGAGGGTCACGCCCGGCATCACCATGGCGCCGGCGAACAGCACCGGCGTAGTCCTCGATCACCACCGGTTTCGCCTGCGCGCCGCGAAGCTCGCGTCGTGGACGTCGTGGCCGAGCGCTGTAGATGCGCGCATCGTGGGCGATCGAGACGTTCTCGCCGATCGTCAGGCCCGGCGCCGGTTGTCGAGGTAGGTGCCGCGGTTGACGCAGCGTGCCGGCGCCGATCTTCAGCCGGCCGAGTGGAAGAAGCGCACTCCCCCTGGCAGCGTCGCGCTGAGCGGGCGATCTCGAAGCCGGCAGAGGCGATAGAGCAGCGGCCGCAGCGCGAACGGCAGGCAGCGGTGCAGCAAATTGACCGCCGCCAGGCCGAGGAAGTAGATCTGCGAACGGATCTCGTAGCGGCCGCGGCGCCGCGGCGCTCACTGGGGCTCACGGCGCCGGCCGGCGGCGGCGACCGGCCAGACGGCGAAGTACTGCGAGCGGCAGCCTTCATCGCCGCCGGATCGAAGCAGGTTGGCCGTCGAAGACGACCGGCTCCTTCAGCGCCGCGCGGAGGCCTCGCAGGTCGGGGCTGCGGAACGACTTCCACTCGGTCACGATCACCAGGCGCGTCGGCGCCCTCGAGGGCCTGCCTGCGAATCGCAATCAGTCAGCCGGGCGAGTGCCTCGGCTGCCCGGCGAGGTCGGTCTCGAGCATGCGCCTGCGCCCGGCGAGCGCCACCGGGTCGAACAGGCGGAGCCTCGCGCCGCGCGCCAGCAGCTCGGCGACGACCACGCGGCTCGGCGCCTCGCGCATGTCGTCGGTGTTCGGCTTGAAGGCGAGCCCCCAGAGCGCGAAGTGCGTGCCGCGCGAGCTTGCGCCGAAGCGCCGCGACGATCTTCGGCGACAGCACGCGCTTCTGCGCGTCGTTGACCGCGCTCGACCGCGTCGCAGCACCTGCAGCGCGTAGCCGTGCTCGCTCGCGCGGTGCGGCTCAGCGCCTTCACGTCCTTCGGAAAGCACGAGCCGCCGTAGCCGGCGCCGGCGATAGAGGAAGCTCGTAGCCGATGCGCGGGTCCGAGCCGATGCCGTGGCGCACCTGCTCGATGTCGGCGCCGACCCGCTCGGCGAGGTTCGCGAGCTCGTTCATGAACGCAGATGCGCGTGGCGAGCATCGCGTTGGCCGCGTACTTGGTGAGCTCGGCCGAGCGCACGTCCATCACCAGGATGCGGTCGTGGTTGCGCTTGAAGGGCGCGTACAGCGCGCGCATGCAGCTGCGCCGGCGCGTGCGTCGTCGGTGCCGATCGACGATGCGGTCGGGCCGCATGAAGTCCTCGACCGCCGCGCCTTCCTTCAGGAACTCGGGGTTCGAGACCACCGTCGAACGCGACGCTCGACGCCGCGCGCTCGCGAGCTCCTCGGCGATCGCGCGCGCGCACGCGTGTCGGCGGTGCCGACCGGCACCGTCGACTTGTCGACGACGACCTTGTAGTCCGTCATGTGCCGGCCGATGTTGCGCGCCGCCGCGAGCACGTGGCTGCAGGTCGGCCGAGCCGTCCTCGCCCGGCGGCGTGCCGACGGCGATGAACTGCAGCTCGCCGTGCGCAACGCCGCGCGCGACGTCGGTGGTGAAGTCGCAGGCGGCCGGCGCCGCGCGTTGCGCTCGACGAGCTCGCTCGAGCCCGGGCTCGTAGATCGGAATGCCGCCTGCGTTCGAGCGCTGCGATCTTCGCCGCGTCGACGTCGAGGCAGAACACGTCGTTGCCGACCTCGGCGAGGCAGGCGCCGGTGACGAGGCCCACGTAGCCGGTGCCGACGACGGTGACTTTCATGGTCGCGGGATTCTAGGTGTCGACCCGCCGCGCGCCGTCGATCCGGGCCGCCGCAGGCGACCGCCTACAACTTTTGGGCTTCGCCACAGGGCTTATGGCGACGACGACAACTCCTCATCGCGTGAACGCCGCGCCAAGCTCGCGGCGTGATCCGCGCCCGCGGCGTGCCCCTTCCCGAACGACTTCAAGCCGCAGCGACCGCGCCGCCGAGCTGCCGCGCCAGCACGGCGACCTGACGAACGAGGCGCTCGAGCCGCAGCGCGGTCGCGGTCGTCGGTCGCCGGCCGCCTGATGCTCAAGCGCGTGATGGGCAAGGCGAGCTTCGCGACGCTGCAGGACGCGATCGGGCCGGATCCAGCTGCTTCGTCACCACGCGACGCGCTCGGCGAAGACGGCTACGCGCGCGTTCAAGCACTGGGACCTCGGCGACATCGTCGGCGCCGAGGGCACGCTGTTCAAGACCCGGACCGGCGAGCTGTCGGTGCGGGTCACGCGCCTGCGCCTGCTGACCAAGAGCCTGCGGCCGCTGCCCGACAAGTTCCACGGCATGGCCGACCAGGAGCAGAAGTACCGCCAGCGCTACGTCGACCTGATCACCGACGACGACGGCGCGCGCGCGCTTCGCCGCGCGCAGCAAGGCGCTGTCGCTCGATCCGCCGCTTCATGGTCGAGCACGGCTTCATGGAGGTCGAGACGCCGATGCTGCATCCGATCCCGGGCGGCGCCAACGCCAAGCCCTTCGTCACGCACCACAACGCGCTCGACCAGCAGATGTTCCTGCGCATCGCGCCGGAGCTCTACCTGAAGCGGCTGATCGTCGGCGGCTTCGAGCGCGTGTTCGAGATCAACCGCAGCTTCCGCAACGAAGGCATCTCGGTCCGGCACAACCCCGAGTTCACGATGATGGAGTTCTACGCGGCGTACTGGAACCACCACGACCTGATGGACTTCACCGAGGACGTGCTGCGCCACGCCGCGCGCGAGGCGCGCCGGCTCGGCGACGCTCAGCTACGCCGGCCGCGAGGTCGACCTCGACGCAGCCGTTCGCGCGCCTGACGGTGCGCGAGTCGCTGGTCGCGCCACGCCGGCGCTCGAGCGACGCCGAGGCGTCGACGACGCCGACGCTGCTGCGCGCGCTGAAGCGCGCTGCGGCACGAGCGGCGCCGGCGCACTGGAAGCTGCCCGAGCTGCAGTTCGGCCTGTTCGAGGCCGCGGTCGAGGCGCAGCTCTGGCAGCCGACCTTCATCGTCGACTACCCGGTCGAGGTGTCGCCGCTGGCGCGCGCGTCCGACACCGACCCGTCGGTGACCGAGCGCTTCGAGCTCTTCATCACCGGCCGCGAGTACGCCAACGGCTTCTCCGAGCTGAACGACGCCGAGGACCAGGCGGCGCGCTTCCAGGCCCAGGCCGCGAACAAGGAAGCCGGCGACGAGGAGGCGATGTACTACGACGCCGACTTCATCCGCGCGCTCGAGATCGGCATGCCGCCGACCGGCGGCTGCGGCATCGGCATCGACCGGCTGGTGATGCTGCTCACCGATTCGCCGAGCATCCGCGACGTGATCCTGTTTCCGTCGCTGCGCAACGAGGGCTGACGCGGCGGCGCGCGCCGGCTCAGAACTGCCGGCTCCAGACGATGCTGGGAGCGATGTAGACCCCGGCGAAGGCGACTGGCGACGCCGCCGAGGCAGCCGGCGGCGAAATCCTGGCGCTCACATGGCGGCTTTCCAGCCGCCTTCGCCGCGTCGATCAGCTCGCCCGCCGCGGAGACGCCGCAAGCCGCTCAGCAAGCCGAGCGGTGGCCGAACCGGTGTAGCTAGAAACCGCGCCCGAAATCGCCAGACCGCCGAGGAAATGGGCGCGCTTGTCGGCCGGTCCACGAGTCGTCGCCGTGGCGCGGCATTGGCCCTCGGCGACCTCTGTCGTCCGAGCGCCAGCTTCGCCGACGACAGGCGCCGAGCACGCCGCCGGCGCATTCGGCGGCGAAGTCCTGGCGCTGACGGGTGAAGCCGCCGTCGCGCGCCGCCTCGATCAGCTCGCCGAACACGCGCTGACGCCGCAGCCCATCAACACGCCCGGATGCTTCGACCCGGTGTACGCGGAAAGGCGCCGCCGATGAGCACGCCGCCGAGGAAGTGCGCGCTTGTCGCCGCCGAACCACTCGTCCTCCGCCCGGCACGGCAAGGCGATCGCCAGCAGCGCCGCGCAGCAGCGGCGCGCAGCCCGATAGGAACCTGGATGGGCACGTCGCAGTGCCGCTGCAGGCCAGCTCCCAGCGATGTCTTGAAGTCGGGCTTGCGCTTGGCCAGGAACGCCTCCATCCCCTCGTCCTCGTCCTCGGTGCCGAACAGCGAATGGAACAGGCGCCGCTCGTAAGCGATGCCGTCGGCGAGCGGCGTCTCCGCAGGCGCGGTTGACCGCCTCCTTGGCCATCATCACGCTCGGCCCGCTGAATGCGCAGATCGCGCTGCGGCGGCAGCGAGCGCGACGTCGAGCAGCTCGGCGGCCGGCACGACGCGCGAGACCAGGCCCGGCGCGCTCGGCCTCGGCCGCATCCATCATCCGCGCCGGTCAGCACCATGTCCATCGCCTTGGCCTTGCCGACCGCGCGCGGCAGGCGCTGCGTGCCGCCGGCGCCGGGATGATGCCGAGCTTGATCTCGGGCTGGCCGAACTTGCGCGGTGTCGGCGGCGATGACGATGTCGCACATCATCGCCAGCTCGCAGCCGCCGCCGAGCGCGAAGCCGGCGACCGCGGCGATCACCGGCTTTCGCACCTGGCGGATCGTCTCCCAGTTGCGGCTGATCAGTCCCTTCGTGTAGGCGTCGACGAAGCCGTAGGGCTGCATCATGGCGATGTCGGCGCCGGCCGGCGAACGCCTTCTCGCTGCCGGTGACGACGATGCAGCCGATGCCCGTCGTCGGCGTCGAACGCCAGCAGCGCCGCGCCGAGCTCGTCCATCAGCGTGTCGTTGAGGGCGTTGAGCTGCTTCGGCCGGTTCAGCGTGATCAGGCCGGTGCGGCGCTCGCCGTCGCCGCGGATCTCGGTGAGGATGCATTCGTAGGTCATGGTTCGGCTCGCTGTCGCTCGAAGAGGCAGCGATGATGCCGCCGATCAGGACGCCGCTCATCTCCGGCTTCCTGGCGATCATCAGGTCGACGTAGGTGTTCGCGTCCTGCTCGATGCGCATGCGCACCGGCAGGTAGCGCAGCTCGGGCGCGAACCACATCTCGACCGCCCAGCTCGCCGGGCCGGCGCGACCGCGCGCCGCGGCTTCAGGTGGAAGGTGTTCAGCGGCCCGATCGCGGTGTGCAGCACCTCCTCCTCGGCCACGTCGTAGACCCAGACGTTCGATGCTGCGCGGCAGGGCCAGCGGGAACTCGAAGGTGCTGCCGACGCGCAGCCGCTCGGGCTGGCGTGCCGAACAGTCAGGTGAACTGGATGAACTGGCTGGCGGTGTCCTGCACGCCGGGCAGGCGGACGCGCTGCTGGCCGTTGCCGAGGATCACGGCATCGGGCGCGAAGACCGACGCTCACCCGCCGGTCGTCGCGCGTCACGACCTTGGTCTCCTCCTCGTAGCGATCGGGCGCCAGGCCGTCCTGCGACGATCCTGCCCTCGCTCATCATCCGCCGGCGCGACGAGCGGCGCGAACTCCGGGCCGGCGTGCATGGTCGACGTTGACCTGGTAGCGGTCGTCGATCTTGATCCACTCGACCTCGGCGCTGCCGTTCAGACTCGCCGCGCCAGTTGCCGGTGAGCAGGTAGCTGACGCGCGTCGAGCCTTGGGCCAGACGAAGCCCTCGACCGCCGAGGCCGCCGGCGGCCGCCGACGCCGGCGCTGGCCGCGTCGGCGACGGCGCGGCGGGCCGGCTCGGCGGCGACGGCCTCGGCCGGGCCGAGGTGCCGGCGCCGGACGCCGGCTGCCGCCACGGCCGCTGGTCGCCGCCTCGTCGACCGGCGCGCCGACCGCCGACGCTGCCGAGCGCCGCCGGCTCGACGCTGCTTCGCGCGCCGGGCGGCGCCCGCGGCCGCGGCGGCGGCGGCGCGGCGCGACCGCCGCGCGCCAGCGGCTTCGGCGCCTCGAGCTCGAGCGTCTTCACGTAGGCGACCTCGATCCGCGCCGGCATCGTCGCCGCGGCGCGTCGATCTCGGCCATGCGTTCGGCGAGCTCGCGCGGTGACGCCAGGCATGGACCAGCGACCACCGCGACCACCAGGGCCAGCGAACGCCACGCGCCCGGCGTCGCGCACCGGCTCGGCGGCCGGATCGCGGCTCAGCCGCGAGATCCATGCCTCGCCGAGTCGCCGGGCCTCGGCGCTCGCGCCGTCGCGCGCGACGCAGCTGCACCGCGCCGCTCTCGTCGCCGGCGAGCAGGCCGGGTCGAAGCGCAGGTCGAGCAGGCGCTGGTCGCGGCGCGACGCAGCAGCGGCGTCGGCGCCCGTCGGCGCGACGAAGCGCAGCGCGTCGTCGAGGCGGCGCAGCCGCCAGCCGCCGACGCGCGATCAGCTCGTCGCCGGCGGCGAGGCCGGTCCGCTCGCCGCGCGCCGCCGCGCAGCACGTGCGTGACCTTCACGCCGGTCAGCGCGCTCTCGCTGACGCGCACGCCGAGGCGCTGCGCCAGCGTCGCCGGCTGGCGCTCGAGCCGACGCCGAAGCGCGGCAGCAGCTCGGCCAGCGGCAGCTCGTCGGTGCCGTGCACCCAGGCGGCGAGCTCGGCGCGCGTACGAGCGGCCGCCGACCGCCTCGAGCGCCGCGGCGATGTCGGCTTCGTCGATCGGCCCGCCGTCGCTGTCGGCCCAGAGGCGGCGCATGCACGTCGTCGAGCGAGCCGCGGCCTTCGCTGCGCAGCGTCAGGTCGAAGCGCGAGCGCGACCAGCGCGCCCTTGGCGTAGTAGCTGACGGTGGCGTTCGGCGTGTTCTCGTCGCCGCGGTAGTACTTGACCCAGGCGTCGAAGCTCGGCCGCGGCGACGCTCTGCAGCTCGCGCCCGGGCGTGCCGGCGACCGCGGTCATCGTCTTGCGCGACGAGCTGCAGGTAGCGGGCCGCGTCGATCAGGCCGCTGCGCAGCAGCAGCAGGTCGTCGTAGTACGAGGTGAAGCCCTCGAAGAACCAGAGCAGCTCGGTGTAGTTCTCGCGCGCGTAGTCGAGCGGCGCGAAGTCGCGCGGCTTCAGCCGCTTGACGTTCCAGGCGTGGAAGTACTCGTGCGCTGATCAGGCCGAGCAGGTCGGCGTAGCCGTCGCTGGCTGGCCTGCGCGGCCGTGCCGTCCGCGGCGCGGCTGGCGCGCGTCGGCCGTCGCGGCAGGTCGCGGCGCGGCGCGACCAGCGCCGTGCTGGCGCGGTGCTCGAGGCCGCCGCGGCCGTCGTCGACGGCGTTGAGCAGGAACAGGTAGCGGTCGAACGGCGGCTTCGCCGCCGGCCGTGCCAGAACGCGATCTGCGGCCTCGCAGATGCGCTGCGCGTCGGCGAGCAGGCGCTCGCCGTCGAAGTCGGGCAAGGCGCCGGCGACGACGAACTCGTGCGGCGACGCCGCGCGGCGCTGAAGCTGCCGCGCCAGAAGCGGCCGAGCTCGACCGGGTGGTCGACCAGCTCGTCGTAGTCGGCGGCGACGTAGTGCCGTGCGCCGCCGCGTCGACCCGGCTGCGGCGCGAGCGTCGTCGCGACCTGCCAGTCCGGCGGGCAGGCCGGCGAGCGCGAGCGCGGTGCGGCTCCGCCTCGCGGCCCTCGACCCGCAGGCACAGGCCGGTGCCGTTGAAGAAGCCGCGATCGGCATCGAGGAAGGCGGCGCGCACCGACAGTGTCGAAGGCATAGACCCGATAGCGCAGCACCAGCTCGGCGTCGCCGCTGCAGCGAGCGATCCAGGTCGCCTTGTCGAGCTGCTCGAGCGGCACCGGCGCGGCCGCCCTGCTCGGCGTCGAGCGCCGAGAGGTGGCGCGCGAACTCGCGCACCAGGTAGCTGCCGGGAATCCAGACCGGCAGGCTCAGGCGCTGCTCGCGGGCCGGCCGCGGCGATCCGCAGCTCGACGGCGAAGGTGTGGCTGGCGGTGGCGGAGGCGTCGACGAGGTAGCGGATCATGGGAAGGATTGTCGCTGCGGGCATCGGCCAGCAATCCGGGCAGATGGAGGCCTACGATCCGGCCATACCGGTATTGCGGCAGGACCGCCGAGCTGAGATCCGCCCGAGGAGGCGACCGCCATGAACTTCATCCGCCCCGACCGCTTCAGCCCCGAGGAATGGGAGGCGCGCGTCCAGCTCGCCGCCGCCTACCGCATCTTCGACCACCTCGGCTGGACCGAGCTGATCTACAACCACATCTCGCTGCGCGTGCCGGGCGAGGACCCGCACTACCTGATCAACCCGTTCGGCCTGCACTACTCCGAGGTGCTGCGCCTCGAACCTGGTGAAGGTCGACCTCGCCGGGCAGCATCGTCGGCCACTCCGACTGGCCGATCAACCCGGCCGGCATCACCTTCCACGGCGCGATCCACGCCACCCTGCCCGACGCGCACTGCGTGATGCACCTGCACACCACGGCGACGCAGGCGCGTGCTGCTGCCTGAAGGAAGGCCTGGCGTTCACCAACTTCTACGCCGCGCAGCTCTACGGCAAGGTCGCGTACCACGACTTCGAAGGCATCACCGTGCACGCCGACGAAGGCGCGCGCATCCTGCGCAGCGCCGAGGGGCCGGCCGGTGCTGCTGCTGCGCAACCACGGGCCCGGTGACGATCGGCCACGACCCTGCCGCAGGCGCTGCTGCTGATGTGGACCGTGCAGCCGCGCCTGCGAGGTGCAGCTGGCGATGCAGGCGCATGGGCGAGGCGATCGCCGATTCCGCGCGCGGTGCTCGAGAAGTGCGTCGCCGACGCGCTCCAGTTCAATCCGAAGTACGGCGCCGGCCAGGACTCGTTCGCCGCCCTGCAGCGGCTGGTGGACCGCAAGGATCCGAGCTACCGGATGTAGGCCGGCGGCTCGTCGGCCGCCGCCGGTCAGGACTTGCCGCGGGCCGCGACGAGCTGCTTCTCGACCTGCCTCGGCGTTGAGCGCGCCGGCGCGCTGGCTGCCGTCCTCGAACACCAGCCCGGGCGTGCCGTTGATGCGGTGCTTCTTGCCGAAGGCGCGAGTTGCGCTGCAGGGCGCCGAGTGTCGCAGTTCGGCGCTGTTCGTCGATCGGCGTGCCCTTGATCATCCAGTCGCGCCAGGCCTTGGTGTTGTCCTTGGCGCACCAGATGCTGCTGCGACTTCTCGGGCGAATCGCCGCCGAGGATCGGATAGAGGAAGGTGTAGACGGTGACGTCCTTGACCTCCTGCAGGTCGCGCTCGAACTTCTTGCAGTAGCCGCAGTTCGGGTCGGCGAAGACGACCAGCTTGCGCTCGCCGGTGCCCTGCTTCCAGACGATCGCGTCCTTCAGCGGCAGGCGTCTTGAAGTCGATCGCCGTCAGCTTGGCGATGCGCTGCTTCGGTGAGGTTGGCGCGCGTCTTGGTGTCGATCGATCTGGCCCTCGATCAGGTAGCTGCCGTGCTCGTCGGTGTAGAAGATGTCGGTGCCGATGCGCGATCTCGTAGATGCCGGGGATGGCGGTCTTGCTGACCTCGTCGATCTTCGGGAAGTCGGGCAGCCGCTCGGCGATGTTCTTGCGGATCGCCGCTTCGTCGGCGAACGGCCGCGCGAGGCGAAGCAGGCGGCGAGGAGGACGGCGGCGACGGCGCGCAGGAGTGTCTTCATGATGCGGCTGTCAGGAGTCGAGCGCCCGCGCGGTGAGCCAGCGCTTGAGCGGCGAGATCGCGATTGACGAGAGTCAGGCCATTGTTGCGGAGTTCGCGGATCGGCGCTGCGTGCGCGGCGAACAAACGCAGCAAGCCGTCGGTAATTCGCCGCATCGCCCAGGTCGGCGCGGCGCGCTCGCCGCACGTAGCGCCGCAGCAGCCGCTCGTCGCCCAGGCGCGCCAGGGCTCGCGCTGCTGCGATCACGCGGACCAGCGCGGCGACGTCGGCCAGGCCGAGGTTGAGGCCCTGGCCGGCGAGCGGATGAACGACGTGCGCGGCGTCGCCGAGCGAGCACCCAGCCCGGGCCGCACCAGGCGCGCGGCGCGCGCCGACGGCGAGCGGCCACGGCGGCGCGCTCGGACGCGAGCGCGCAGCTCGCCGGCCTCGCCGCCGGTGGCGTCGCGCGAGCTCGCTGCTCGAAGGCCGCGCGGCGTCGAGCGCGCGAGCAGCGCCTCGGCGCGCTCGTGCGGCAGCGACCAGACCAGCGCATACGAGCGCTCCGGCTCGCGGCCGGTCGAACGGCAGCAGCGCGAGCACGTCGGGCGAGCGGAACCACTGGCGCGCGACGTGGCCGTGCGGCCGCGACGCCGCCAGCCGCGCGGCGATCGCCCGCTGGCCGTAGGCGCTGCGATGCCGGCGCCCAGGCGCGTTCAGCTCGGCCGCGGCCGCGGCCTTCGCAGTGCGCGACCAGCGCCGCGTGCACGTCGGCGTCGACCGCGCGTGACGTGCGGCGCGAAGCGCAGCGCGCGTCGAGCTCGCGCTCGAGCGCGCGCGGCATCGGTGATCACCGCGAGCTCGCCGACCCGCTGCTCCCAGGCCGAGAACTCGAGCGCCGCGCCGGCGCGCATCGCCATGCACGAGCATGTCGTGCACCGTCGTCCTCGCGTCGGCGGGCAGCGCGTCCCAGACCTTGAGGCCGCGCAGCAGCGCGACCGAGCGCGGCGTTGAGCGCATAGGCGCGAACGTCGTCGCCGACCGCCGCCGCGCGCCGGCGCGCCGCGCAGCGCGACCGAGAGGCCGAGGCGGGCCAGCGCCAGCGCCAGGCTCTTGCCGACGATGCCGGCGCCGACGACCTGCACATCGAAGGAACGCATCGAATCGATTGTAGGGAGCGCTCGCGAGACAATCGCCGCGCCCTTCCGACCTTCACGAGACATCCGTCCACGAGCGTGAGCGACGCAGCCGGCGACATCGGCGGTGCAGCCTCGAATCGGTCCACGTCTATCCGGTCAAGTCCTGCGCCGGCATCGCGCTCGACGAGGCGCTGCTGATCGAGACCGGCTTCGACCTCGACCGCGCCTGGATGGTGGTCGACGCCGCCGGCGAGTTCGTCACGCAGCGCGAGCTGCCGCGCATGGCGCTGATCCAGCCGACGCTGCAAGCGCAGCGAGATGATCCTGCGCGCGCCGGGCATGCTGGCGCTGCACGTCGCCCTCGACCGGGTCGAGGCGCCGATGCGCGGTGCGAGGTCTGGGACGACACGGTCGCGGCCTTCGACATGGGCGCGCTCTGCGCGCAGTGGTTCAGCGACTTCCTCGGCCGGCCGCTGCGCCTGGCGCGCTTCGATCCCGAGCACGCGGCGCCTCGGCGAACCGCGCTGGACCGGCGACGCTCGAGGCCGAGAACGCGTTCCAGGACGGCTTTCCGCTGCTCGTCGCGTCGACGGCCTCGCTCGCCGAGGTCAACCGCCGCCTGGCGCTGCGCCGGCGCAGCGCGCGGTGACGATGGCGCGCTTTCGGCCCAACCTGGTGCTCGGCGGCCTCGACGCGCACGGCGAGGACCACCTCGACGAGATCGCCTTCGACACGCGCCGAAGGGCCGGTGCGGCTGAAGCTCGTCAAGCCCTGCGCCCGCTGCCCGATCCCCGACGTCGACCCGGCGACCGGCGTGCGCCGGCCACGCCGTCGGCGACGTGCTCGCGCAGTACCGCGCCGACCCGCGCCTCGACGGCGCCCTCACCTTCGGCATGAACGCGGTGATCGTCGAAGGCATCGACCGCAGCGCTGCGCGCCGGCATGCAGCGGCAGCGCGAGCTATCGCCTTCGACTGACGCGCGCCGTGCATCGCTTCAAGACCTGGCAGCTGTTCGCGGTCTGCGTCGCTGATCTGGGGCACGACCTGGCATGCGATCACCTACCAGCTCGCCGACCTGGCGCCGGAGTTCGGCGTCGCGATGCGCTTCGCACTCGCCGGCGGCGGCGTCGTCGCCTTCGCGCGCTGGCGCGGCGAGCGGCTGCGCTTCCGCTGCGCGCGACCACGCCTCGCTGGCGCTGCAGGGCGCCTTCCTCTACGGCGTCTCCTACGTCTGCGTCTATCACGCCGAGCGCTTCGTTCCCTCGGGCCTGGTCGCGGTCGGCTACTCGGCGTCGCCGCTGCTCAGCGGCCTCGGCGCGGCGGCGCTGTTCGGCGTCGCCGTCGGCGGCCGCTTCGTCGTCGGCGGCGTGCTCGGGCTGGCCGGCGTCGCGCTGATCTTCTGGCCCGAGATCGCGCGGCCCGACCGGCGGCGAGCGCGGCACGCTCGGCGTCGTCTTCACCGTCGCCTCGGTGCTGCTCTCGGCCGTCGGCAGCCTGGCCGCGAGCCGCAACCGCGCACGCGGCGTGCCGCTGCTGCCGGCGATGGGCTTCGGCATGCTCTACGGCGCGCGTCGCCGCGCGGCGATCGTCGGCGCTCGTCCTCGGCCGCGGCCTCGCGCTGGCCGACCGCGCCGAGCTGGTGGCTGTCGCTCGCCTGGCTCGCGCTGGCCGGCTCGGTGCTGACCTTCGCCTGCTTCCTGACGCTGCAGGACCGCATCGGCCCCGGGCCGGCCGGCACCGTCGGCGTGATGACGCCGCTGCTCGCGCTCGTCGTCTCGCTCGCTCGCTCGAAGGCTTTCGTCCCGACGCTGCTGACCGCTCTGCGGCCTGGCGCTCGCCGGTCGTCCGGCAACGCGCTGATGCTGACGCCCGGCGCTTGCCGCGCCGGCGGCTCGACGCGGCGGCGCGTCGGCAGCGGGATGAACTCGGTCTCGCCCGGGATGCTGGCGAAGCGCTGCGCCTCGCCAGTCGTCCTCGGCGGCGAGGATGCGCTCGCGCCGGCTGGAGACGAAGTTCCAGGAGATGAAGCGGTGGCCGAGCGACTCGCCGCCGACCAGCGACGACGCGGCCGCCGCGCGGCGCCGCCAGCTTCGGCGTCGCGCCGCGGCGCGAGCACGACCATCGTGAGCTCGTCGATACGCCTCGCCGTCGATCTCGAACGGATGGTCGACGCGCGTAGAGCGCGCGCTCGGCCGCGACGCCGGCGAGCACGACCGACCTTGGCCGCTGGCGACGTCGAAGTCGAACACCAGCGCCAGCGTCGGCGACGCGGTCGCGATCGGCGAGGTCGGCGCCGAACGCCGAGCCGGCGACGACGTGCACCGTCGCGCCGTCGAGCCGCACCTGCGGGATGCTCGCCGCCGGCGCGATGCTGGAACGACGGCGCCGCGTCCTCGTCGCGCCTCGGGCAGCGCGACCCAGAGCTGCAGGCCGTGGCTGCGGTGCGCCCGGCCGAGCAGGTCCTTCGGCGTGCGCTCGGAGTGGACGATGCCGCGCCCGGCCGACATCCAGTTGACCGCGCCGGGCTCGATCCGCTGCACCACGCCGGTCGAGTCGCGATGCATCATCGCGCCCTCGAACGGGTAGGTGACGCGTCGCCAGGCCGATGTGCGGATGCGGGCGGCACGTCGTGGTTGTGCGCCGGGGTGCGACGTCGATCGGGCCGAAGTGGTCGAAGAACACGAACGGCCCGACCGAGCGCCGGTCGGCCGCGGGCAGGAGGCGGCGCACCATGAAGCCGCCGCCGAGGTCCCTGATGTGCGGTGCGAGCGTCTGCAGGTCGTCATGTCTTCTCCGAGGACGGCGAGGCAGCGGCCGGCCGGTCGGCCGCGGCGCCTGCGAAGCGAGCGCGCGCACGTGGCAGCCTTCGAGATGGTCGTTCACCGGGCCCATCGCCTGCATGAACGCGTAGACCGTGGTCGGGCCGACGAAGCTCCAGCCGCGCTTCTTCAGGTCCTTCGACATCGCCGCCGATTCGGCCGAGCTGCCGAGCTTCTTCAGCGCCGCCAGCGTCATCCGCGCTTCGGCCGCGAGCGCGGTGCCGGCTCGAAGCGCCAGGCGTAGGCGGCGAGCGAGCCGAACTCCTCGCGCAGCTCGAGCACCCGGCGGGCGTTGTTGATCGTCGACTCGATCTTGCCGCGATGGCGCACGATGCCGGCGTCGCCGAGCAGCCGGGTCGACGTCGCGGGCGCCGAAGCGGGCGACCTGCGCGGCGTCGAAGCCGGCGAAGGCGCTGCGGAAGGCCTCGCGCTTGTTGAGGATCGTCAGCCAGCTCAGGCCCGCCTGGAAGCCCTCGAGGCAGAGCTTCTCGAACAGGCGCCGGTCGTCGGCGACCGGAAAGCCCCATTCGCTGTCGTGATAGCGCGCGGTAGGCCGGGCTGGCCGCGCACCAGAAGCAGCGCGCCCGGCCGTCTTCGGCGGCGAACAGTCCCTGGCGGCGGCGGTCATGGCTCCATTGTCGGCGAGCGTCGGCCGACCGGACGGCGCTTGCCGCGGCACGCGGCGTTCTCAACCTCGCTGCCATGAGACACCGCCGGCGGCACGACCGCCACCGAGCACGTCGACGTGCTGATCGTCGGCGCCGGCCTCTCGGGCATCGGCGCCGCCTGCCGGCTGCAGACGCCGCTGCCCGGAGCGGCAGCTTCGCCATCCTCGAGGCCCGCGACCGCAGCTGGCGGCACCTGGGACCTGTTCCGCTATCCGGGCGTGCGCTCCGATTCCGGACATGTTCACCCTCGGCTATCCGTTTCGCCCGTGGACCGGCGACAAGGCGATCGCCGACGGCCCGGCGATCCTCAGCTACCTGCGCGAGACCGCGCGCGAGCACGGCATCGACCGGCAGATCCGCTTCGGCCACCGCGTCGTCGCGCGCCGACTGGTCGAGCAGAACGGCGCCGCTGGACGGTCGACGATCGAGCGCGGCGCGGCCCGCGAGCCGGTGCGCTGAGCTGCGGCTTCCTGTTCATCAGTGCAGCGGCTACTACCGCTACGACGCCGGCCACGCGCCGGCGCTTCCCGGCGCCGAGCGACTTCGCCGGCCGCATCGTCCATCCGCAGCAGTGGCCCGACGACCTCGACGGTCGGCCGGCAAGCGGGTCGTCGTCATCGGCAGCGGCGCGACCGCGGTGACGCTGGTGCCGGCGCTGGCGCAGAGCGCCGCGAAGGTGACGATGCTGCAGCGCTCGCCGACCTGGATAGTGTCGCGACCCGTCCGACGGACCGCCTGGCGACAGCCGCTGCGCCGCGTGCTGCTGCCGGCCATCGCGAAACGCCGGCGATGCGCTGGCAGCGGGTGCTGCTCGGCCTGTACTTCTTCAACCTCTGCCGCCAAGCGCCCAGCCCGCGCAGAAGCGCCCCTGCTCGGCGGCGTCCGCGCCTGGATGGGGCCGAGGCATGCGCTCGAGCCGCACTTCCACGCCGCGCTACGACCCGTGGCGGCAGCGCCGCTGCCTCGTGCCCGACGGCGACCTGTTCCGCGCCCTGCGCGAGCGGCCGCGCACGCGATCGCCACCGGCGAGATCGAGCGCTTCACGCCGACTGGCGTGCGCCTGGTCGGCGGCGAGAGCTCGCCGGCCGACCTGATCGTCACCGCCACCGGGCTGACGCTCGAAGCCTTCGGCGGCGCGGCGATCAGCGTCGACGGCACGCCCGGTCGACTAGTCGCGCGCCTTCAACTACTAAGGGCGCGATGTTCAGCGACGTGCCCAACCTGGTCTCCGGTGTTCGGCTACAGCAACGCCTCGTGGACGCTGAAGTCGGACCTGATCGCCGGAGTACGTCTGCCGGCTGCTCGGCACATGGCGCGGACGGCATGCGCCAGGCGACGCCCGCGCAACGCCGATCCCGGGGTCGACCGGCGCCCCCTGGCTCGACCTCTCCTCGGGCTACGTGCAGCGCTCGCTGCACCTGTTTCCCGCAGCAGGGCTCGAAGCCGCCGTGGCAGCTGCACCAGAGCTACCTCCGCGACCTCGCTCAGCCTGCGCTGGTCGCGGGTCGACGACGGCGTCGCTCGTGTTCTCGAGCCCCGGCGCCGCGCCGGCGGCGTCACGCAGCGCGCCCGGAGAGCGCGGCGGTCGGCCGACTAAATCGCTCCTTTCCCCGCGCCAGAGACCCCTCCTCCATGAGCCTGAAATGCTGGCATCGTGGGCCTGCCCAACGTCGGCAAGTCCACCCTCTTCAACGCGCTCGACCAAGGCCGGCATCGCGGCCGAGAACTACCCGTTCTGCACCATCGAGCCGAACGTCGGCGTGGTCGAGCTGCCCGATCCGCGCCTGCGGCAGCTGGCGGCGATCGTCAAGCCGGAGCGCATCGTGCCGGCGATCGTCGAGTTCGTCGACATCGCCGGCCTGGTGGCCGGCGCGTCAAGGGCGAGGGCCTGGGCAACCAGTTCCTCGCCCACATCCGCGAGACCGACGCGATCGTCAACGTCGTGCGCTGCTTCGACGACGAGAACGTGATCCACGTCGCCGGCAAGGTCGACCCGGTCTCCGACATCGAGGTGATCCAGACCGAGCTCTGCCTGGCCGACCTGGCCACCGTCGAGAAGACGCCTGCGCGCGCTACGGTCAAGGTCGGCCAAGTCGGGCAACGACAAGGAGGCGCAGCGCCTGGTCGACGTGCTCGAGAAGTGCCAGCGCCGCGCTCGACCGAGGCCAGGCCGGTGCGCTCGCATCGCCTTCAGCAAGGAAGAGCAGGCGGTGCTGAAGCCGCTGTGCCTGATCACCGCCAAGCCGGCGATGTTCGTCGCCAACGTCGCCGAGGACGGCTTCGAGAACAACCCGCTACCTCGACCGGCTGCGCGAGTACGCCGCCAGGCAGAACGCGCCGGTGGTCGCGATCTGCGCCAAGACCGAGGCCGAGCTCGCCGACATGGGCGACGAGGACCAGGCAGATGTTCCTCGCCGGAGATGGGCCAGACCGAGCCGGGCCTGAACCGGCTGATCCGCGCCGCCTTCGACCTGCTCGGCCTGCAGACCTACTTCACCGCCGGCGTGAAGGAAGTGCGCGCCTGGACCGATCCACGTCGGCGACACCGCGCCGCAGGCCGCCGGCGTGATCCACACCGACTTCGAGCGCGGCTTCATCCGCGCCCAGACGATCGCCTTCGACGACTTCGTCGCCTTCAAGGGCGAGCAGGGCGCCAAGGAGGCCGGCAAGATGCGCGCCGAAGGCAAGGAGTACGTCGTCAAGGACGGCGACGTGCTGAACTTCCTGTTCAACGTCTGATCGCCGTCGTAACGCGTGCCGTTTGGCGAGCGCCGGCCGGTTATCGTCGCCGTCGACACGGGCCTGAGCCAGCCGCTCCCGGGCGACGACGACCGACCGATGCCGCTCACCTCCGCAGGATCGATGCCGCCGCTGATCGCGACGGGCTGGGCCCGCCTGGGCTGCCGTTCGCGCTGACGCTGCTCGCCTATGCGCGTCGCCGGCGGCGCTCGCGCTGCTGATCGCCATCCCGCCGGGCTACGCCTCGCCGCTCTACCCGGCCGCCGGCATCGCCCTGGCGAGCGTGCTGGTCTACGGCTGGCGGATGCTGGGCGGCGGTGGCGCTCGGCGCGTTCTGCGTCAACGCCGTCGCTGGTCGCTGCCGCGGCGCGGCACGACCTGCACGCGCCTTCGCCCTGCCGGCCGGCATCGGCCTCGCGGCCGCGCCTGCAGGCCGGCGTCGGCGCGGCGCTGGTGCGGCGCTTCGTCCGCCAGCCGCTGACGCTCACCCTGCCGGCGCGACGTCGCCCTGCTTCCTGGCCGCCTGCCGGCGCCGCGCAGCCTGGTCGGCGCCGAGCCTGGCGACGCTGGCTGCTCCGTGCCGCCGGCGTCGTCCCGGCGGCGCGCTGGCGCTGTCACCTGGGGCAACCTGGTGGATCGGCGACCTCGCCGGGCGTGCTGATCGCGCACGCCGATCGTCCTGACGCTGATCGGCCGGCCGCGCTCGGAGTGGGCGCCGCGCCGCATCCCGGTCGGCCTGACGCTGGCCGCTGGTCACCGCCTTCCTCGCGCCTCGGCGATCGTCCAGGTGGGCGCTGGAACGACGAGCGGCGTGCGCGCGTCGTTCAACCACGACGCCTCGAACGCCTCGCTGATCCTGGTGACCCAGCTGCAGGAGCCGCTGCGGGCGCTGGAGGCGCTGCGCGGCGTGTTCAGCGTCAGCCGCGCAGCCGAGCCGCGCGCGAGATGCGCGCCGCGACCGAGCACTGGCTCGGCGGCGGCGCGCGTGCGGGCGATGGGCTGGAGCGAGCGGGTGCGGCGCGACGGACATCGCCGCCTTCGAGGCCGCGCGCCCGGGCCGAGGGCAACCCGGCTATCGCGTCTTCGACCGCCCGACGGCGATCGCTCGGCGCGACGGCGATCGACCGGCTCGCGCCGAAGCCGGGTCGAAGCGGCGACGTGATCGCGATCCGCCAGATCGAGCCGATCGACGGCAACGCCACCGCGCTCGGCGTCAACGCGATGTCGGTGCCGGCGGCGCGGGCGGCGATCCTGACGGCGATCGAGCACCGGCCGGCCGGCGGCGACCGCCGGCTTTCGCCTGACCCAGCAGAGCGAGCGACGACCGGCAGATGGGCGTCGTCGTCTACCAGGCGATCTACGACCGCGAGGTCAGCACCGCGGCCGAGCGGCGCGCGCGCCGTTGCGCGGCGTCGTCTTCGTCACGCTGGCGATGGACGCGCAGCTCGCCGCGCTGGCCGGCAAGGTGCCGGCCTACCTCGAGCCTGTGCGTCGTCGACGCCGACGCGCCTGGCGCACGCGCCGGCGGTCGCCGGCCGCGCCGGCTGCGACGACGCGCGCCGCCGGCCTGCTGCCACGAGCGGCCGCTGCGCCTTCGCCGGCCGGCAGTGGGACCTGCGGGCGTCCGCGCACGGCCGCAGCGACGTGCCCGACGCGCGCGACCGCAGCGCGCTGGCTGTTCGTCGCCGGCCGGCCTGCTCTCGGCGGCGATGCTCGGCGCCTCGCTGCTGATCACGACCGGCCGGACGCGGCGCATCGAGAGCGCGGTGCGCGAGCGCACCGCGGCGCTGCGGGCCGAGGTCGGCGAGCGCGGCATGTCGCCGAGGCGGCGCTGCGCGCGAGCGAGCAGCGCTTCCGCAACATCCTCGACAACGTGCCGATCGGCGTCATCTACACCGACCTGCGCGGGCAGCGTGATACAGGCCAACCCGCGCTTCTGCGAGCTGACCGGCTACAGCGAGACCGAGCTGCGCGGCGCTGACCGCCGGCCGAGCTCACCCATCCCGACGACGCGGCCAGGACGACGAGCGCTGACCGCGCAGCTGGTGCGCGGCGAGATCCCGATGTACCGGCGCCACAAGCGCTACCTCACGCAGCGCCGGCGACGGTCGTCTGGGTGCAGGCGACGGTGACGCTGCTGCGCGACGCGGACAACCAGCCGTGGCGCATCGTCGGCGTGGTCGAGGACATCACCGAGCACCTGCGGCTCGAGGAGGCCGAGCGCGCGCGCGAGGCGGCCGAGGCGTCGAACCGGGCCGAAGAGCGAGTTCCTGTCGCGCATGAGCCACGAGCTGCGCACGCCGCTCAACGCCGATGCTCGGCTTCGCCCAGCTGCTCGAGACTCGACCAGCGCCATCCGCTGGCGCCGGCGCAGCGGCCCTGGGTCGGGCAGATCCAGCAGGCCGGCTGGCACCTGCTGGAGATGATCAACGACGTGCTCGACCTGTCGCGCATCGAGTCGGGCAACCTGCGCCTGCAGCCGGCGACGCTCGACCTGCCGGAGCTGCTCGGCGGCGACGGTCGCGCTGGTCGCGAGCGACGCCGCGCGCGCGCGGCATCCGCATCAGCCAGAACCTCGGCGCCGGGCACCTCGCGGCATCGTCGGCGACGCGACCCGGGTGAAGCAGATCCTGACCAACCTGCTGAGCAACGCCGTCAAGTACAACACCGACGGCGGCCGCATCCACGTCGCCAGCCGCGCTGGTCGACGCCGACTGCGTCGAGATCGCGGTCACCGACACCGGCATGGGCATGACGCCGGAGCAGATGGAGCGAGCTGTTCCAGCCGTTCAACCGGCTCGGCCGCGAGCGCTCGGCGCACGCAGGGCACCGGCATCGGCCTGGTGATCAGCCGGCGCCTGGCCGAGCTGATGGGCGGCTCGATGCGGCGTCAGCAGCGTCGCCGGGCGAGGGCTCGTCGTTCATCCTGCGCCTGCCGCGGGCGATCGACCCCGACACCGTGCCGCTCCGACCTCGACGCGCTCGAGCGCCGAGCCGGCCGACTACCACCGGCGGATCGTCCACTACGTCGAGGACAACGAGACCAACGTCGAGGTGATGCGCGGCATCCTGGCGCAGCGCCCGCAGGTGCAGATGGAGGTGTCGGTGACCGGGCTCGACGGCCTGGCGGCGATCCGCGCCGCGCCGGCCGCGACCTGATCCTGCTCGACATGCACCTGCCCGACATCAGCGGCCTGGAGCTGCTGCGCCACTTCAAGGCCGACCCGGACATCGCCGCGCATCCCGGTCGATCGTCGTCTCGGCCGACGCCGCTCGAGCCGCAGATCGACGCCGCGCTGGCCGCCGGCGCGCACGCGCTACCTGACCAAGCCGGTCGGACGTGATCGGAGCTGCTGGCGGTCGATCGACGACCTGCTCGACCCGCATGGATACCGCCTTCAGCTAGGGTAACCCGGCATGACGTTGCTATACGGCCATAGCGACGGCTCATCGTCGCCATTGCGCGCACTCTTAGCACTCCCGACCCCCGAGTGCTAATATTTGCGGAACCTGAAGGATCGAGAGGATGTCTGATACCCTCTATGACCCACTCCCCTGCTTCTGCTTCCGCCCTGGCCGTCCGCGACCCGTGGGCGCTGGTGCCGTCGCTGGGCAACCTGGACGCCTACATCTCGCGCCGTCAACCGCGTTCCCCTGCTGACGCAGGAGGAAGAAGTCGCGCTTCGCGCGGCGCCTGCGCGACAGACGGCGACCTCGAGGCCGCCGGGAAGCTGGTGCTCTCGCACCTGCGCCTGGTGGTCTCGATCTCGCGCAAGTACCTGGGCTACGGCCTGCCGCACGGCGACCTGATCCAGGAAGGCAACGTCGGCCTGATGAAGGCCGTGAAGCGCTTCGACCCGGACCAGGGCGTGCGCCTGGTCAGCTACGCCATGCACTGGATCAAGGCCGAGATCCACGAGTACATCCTGAAGAACTGGCGCATGGTCAAGGTCGCGACGACCAAGGCGCAGCGCAAGCTGTTCTTCAACCTGCGCTCGATGAAGCAGAGCCTGAAGGACGACGCGGCCGACGAGCGACACGCACCGCGACACGCTGACCGCAGGGCGAGGTCGACACGCTGGCGCGCGAGCTCAACGTCAAGCGCGAGGAAGTGCTCGAGATGGAAACGCGCCTGTCGGGCGGCGACGTCGCGCTCGAGCCGCAGACCGACGACGGCGAGGAGAGCTACGCGCCGATCGCCTACCTGGCCGACGACGCGCAGCGAGCCGACCCGCGTGCTCGAGGCGCAGCAGCCGCGACTGGCTGGCCGGCGACGGCATCGCGCTGGCGCTCGACGCGCTCGACGCGCGCAGCCGCCGCATCGTCGAGGAGCGCTGGCTCAAGGTCAACGACGACAGCTCGGGCGGCATGACGCTGCACGACCTGGCCGGCGAGTACGGCGTCAGCGCCGAGCGCATCCGCCAGATCGAGGTGGCGGCGATGAAGAAGATGCGCAAGGCGCTGGCCGAAGCGCCTGAGCCGGCGCCAGTCGCAGCCCTGACGAAAGCGGCCCTGCAGGCGCCGTTTGCTTCGCTATCCAGCCTCGGCGCCAGCAGCGCCTTCGAGGTCGGCCGCGCAGCGCCAGTCCGCGCCGCGCTGCCGTAGCGCGCGAACAGGCGCACCCGGCCTTGCGTGTCGAAGACGATACGAGCCGGCGGTGTGGTCCATCGTGTAGCTGCCGCGCGTCTTGCCCGGCACCTTGGCGTAGAAGACCTTGAACTCCTTGCGCCGCCGCGGCCGTCTGCTCCGGGCGTGCCGCGCAGCGCGACGAAGCTCGGGTCGAAGTTGGCCGACGTAGGCCTTCAGGATCTCCGGCGTGTCGCGCTCCGGATCGATCGTGACGAACACGCCCTGCAGCTTGTCGCCGTCGGCGCCCGAGCGACTTCTTGACCTGCGCCAGCTCGGCCATCGTCGTCGGGCAGACGTCGGGGCACTGCGTGTAGCCGAAGAAGACGACCGTGACCTTGCCCTTGAAGTCGGCGAGCGTGCGCGGCTTGCCGTTCTGACGTCGGGCAGCGCGAGCCGGCGGCGCGTACTCGGCGCCGGTGATGTCGGTCGACGTGGAAGGTCGGCGTCGCGCTCGCGCCGGCGCAGCCGGTCGCAGCCGGCAGCAGCGCCAGCGCCGGCGAGCCGGCGGCGAAGCGGCGACGGGACGAGCTCATGCGATCAGCGGCCCAGGTAGTGGTCGACCAGCAGCGCCGCGAACAGCAGCGACAGGTGGACGATCGAGAAGCGGAAGGTGCGTGCGCGCGAGCGCGTCGGAATAGTCGCGCCAGAGCCGCCAGGCGTAGCCGATGAACACGGCGCCGAGCACGATCGCCGCCGCCAGGTAGATCGAGCCGCTCATGCCGGAGACGAACGGCAGCAGCGTCGCCGGCGAACAGCACCAGCGTGTAGAGGAAGACGTGCAGCCGCGTGAACTCGGCGCCGTGCGTCACCGGCAGCATCGGCAGGCCGGCGCGCGCGGTAGTCCTCGGCGCGGTACAGCGCGAGCGCCCAGAAGTGCGGCGGCGTCCACAGGAAGATGATCAGGCACAGGATCAGCGCCTCGGGCCGACCTCGCCGCGCATCGCGGCCCAGCCGAGCACCGGCGGCATCGCGCCCGAGGCGCCGCCGATCACGATGTTCTGCGGCGTCAGCGGCTTCAGCACGCACGGTGTAGATGACCGCGTAGCCGACGAAGGTGGCGAAGCGTCAGCCACATCGTCAGCGGATTGACCGACGAACTACAGCAGCGCGCTGCCGGCGGCGCAGAGCAGCGGCCGAGAACAGCAGCGTCTGCGCGGTGCGTCAGCTCGCCGCGTGGCGGTCGGCGCGCCAGGCGGTGCGCGCCATGCGCGCGTCGATGCGCTGCTCGACCAGGCAGTTGAACGCCGCCGCCGCGGCGGCGACCAGCCAGATGCCGACGCGTCGCCGGCAGCGACCAGGCGCCAGTCGGGCAGGCCGGGCGTCGCCAGCAGCATGCCGATCAGCGGCGCAGAAGACGATCAGCTGCACCACGCGCGGCTTGGTCAGCGCGTAGTACTGGCGCACGCCGCGACGGCAGCGAGACGCGGCTGCGGCGGGCGGCCGGCGCGGCGGTGTCGGCGCAACGGACTCAGGGCGCGTGGGGCGATTCTACGGAGCGCGCAGCGCGCGGCGGACGCCGGCGTGCATTCGCCGGGCGACGCGGCCGCGGTCGGCCGGCAGCCGCGACGCGCCGCGTCACGCAGCGAACGATCAGCAGTGAGGACGACCACCAGCGCCGCCGCGCCGGCGGTGTGCGCGACCGCCGCCGACCAGCGGCCAGCCGAGCAGCACGTTGCCGAGGCCGCTGGCGAGTCTGCCAGAGCGGCGATGCCGCCGAGCGCGAGCGCCCAGCGGCGCAGCGCCGGCGTCGCCGCTGCGCGTGCAGCCGCCAGGCGAGCAGCAGCGAGCGCGCGGCAGCAGGACGCAGGGCGCCGAGGCGATGCGCCATGTGGATCGCGGTCAGCGCGGCGAACGGCAGGAAGCCGCCGTCGCCGTCGCCGCCGAGCGGCGCGCAGCAGCGCGAAGCCGTCGCCGAAGCTCCATCGTCCGGCCACCAGCTGCCCTGGCAGGTCGGGAAGTCGCTGCAGGCGAGCACCGCGTAGTTGGTGCTGACCCAGCCGCCGAGCGCGATCTGCAGCGACGCCAGCCCGGCCACCGCCGAGCAGGCCGCGCGCAAGCGCCGGCGGCAGCGGCAGCGGCGCGCGGCGCGTAGACCTCGGCCTGGATCGGCGAGCAGCGCCAGCAGGCGCCGAGGCCGCCGAGCAGGTGCAGCGGTGACGATCGCCGGATAGAGCTGCATCGTCACCGTGAGCGCGCCGAAGCGCGCCCTGCAGGCAGACCCAGACCAGCGTCGCCAGCGCCCAGCGCGCGGCGATGCGGCGACCGCCGCCGGCGCGCTGCGCACGATCAGCCAGCGCGGCGAGCACGAGCGATCGAGCACGCCGATCGCCGGTCGCCGGGTAGCGGTGCGCCATCTCGATCCAGGCCTTGCCGTGCGTCACCGGACCGGTCGGGCACCGCGGCCTCGCGCCGCGGCGATGTGCGCGCTGGCGCCGAGCGGGCTCGCATGGCCGTAGCAGCCCGGCCAGTCGGGGCAGCCGAGGCCGGAATCGCTGAGGCGCGTGAAGGCGCCGAGCAGCACCAGGTCGAAGCGTGAGGAACAGCGTCAGCAGCGTCAGCGCACGCAGCGCGCGGCGCCGGCGCGGCGCGGCGGCGCGCGCGCCAGAACCAGGCCAGCGGCGCCGAGCGCGAGCGCCAGCGCCGAGCGCGCGCGATGCCGACGAGCGGCGCGCAGGTCGTAGCGGCCGGCGGCGTCGCTCATCGCCCGGCCCGGTCCCAGCCTGCCGAGGCGCGCAGCAGCTTGTCGACGTCGCGCTTCAGCTGCGCCGGATCGGCGTCGGCCGGCACGCGCATCATCCAGTCGCCGCAGCGGATCGACGATGTAGAGATGGTCCTCGAGCGCGTGCCCGGCGCCGGCGCGAGCCAGGCGGCCAGCGCCGCGCGGTCGACGCGCAGCACGGTCGCCGGCGCAGCGCGCGCGCGCTCGCGGCGCGCGATCGCCGCAGCGTCTCGGCGCGCGGCGCGCGCCGTCGTCGACCAGCCAGAGCTTGTCGACCCGGTCCTTCTCGCGCCCGAGCGTCTCGCGCAGCTGGCGCTGCAGCCAGAGATGGCTGCTCGCAGACCGCGTCGCAGGCGCCGCCGGCGACGACGACGAGCAGCCACTGGCCGTGCAGCGCGCTGCGGCGCGACCGGCGCGCCGTCGCAGGTCGGTCAGCGGCAGGCGCGCCGGCAGCGGCCGCGGCGGCGCGATCAGCTCGCCGTAGTTGGTGCGCGCCTCCGGGCCGGATGCACGAAGTAGGCCAGGTACGACGCGATCACCGGCGCGCGCGCAGACCAGCAGCACGGCGAGCATCTGCCAGCGGCCGCGGCGCGTGCGCGCGCAGCGCCGCCGTCGCTCCGGGCGACGGCAGCGAGTGGACGGTGAAGCTCAGCAGCGCCGGCGCTTCAGGCGCGCGGCGGCGCCGGGGGCGGACGATTCGGAACCAGACATAGAGGACGGCGATCGCCGCGGCGATGCGCGAACCACTGGAAGGCGTAGCCGTAGTGCTTCTGCACGTCGGTCGCGGGCGCGCGGCCAGTCGCGCGCAGGCCGTCGCGGGCAGCGGTGCTCGTCGCGCTTTCGATGCACCGACAGCGGCAGCAGCGTCGAGCCCGGTCTCGCGCGGCGAACGACGCGAGGTCGAGATTCTGCCGGATCGGCCCGCTGGCGGCGGCGTCGAACTCGAACAGCCGCGACGGCGGCGGGGCGATGCCGGCCCTCGACCTCGACCCGGCCCGGCGGCGTGCGACAGCGCGGCAGCACGGTGCGCTCGGTCGAAGTCGCGCGCGCACCCAGCCGCGCTGCACCAGCACCGCCTCGCGCCGGCCCTCGAGGCGCAGCGGCGTGACGACGAAGAAGCCGACCCTGCCGTCCATCTGCCGGTTGTCGAGGAACACGGTGCGCTCGGCGACCCAGGTGCCCGCGCAGGCGGACGCGGCGGTAGTGCTGCGCTCGGCGCCGTCGCGGCATCGCGCGCGAGCGTCGGCGGCCGTCGAGCGCCGGCAGCGTGCCGCGCGCGTCGAGCGCGGCCTGCAGCGCGATCTTCTGCGCCGCGCGGTCGAGCTGCCAGACGCCGAGCCGCGCGGCGAGTGCGACGCCGGCCAGCGCGACCAGCAGGACCACGACTGCGCCAGCGCGACTCGGCGCGCGGCCGCCGACGGCGCGCGCGCGCTCACGCCGATGCCGGCCGGCGGCTCGCGCGAGCCGACGCCGATAATCGATCGTCATGACCTTGCTGATCGCCGTCGCCTTCGCCGTCATCCTCGGCGCGCTCGCGCCTGGCCGGCGTGTTCATGATGCGCGGCGGCCGCGACGGCGAGCCTCGAGAGCGGCGACATGATGCGCGCGCTCGCGGTGCGGGTCGGCGTCTCGGTGGCTGCTGTTCGTCGTGCATCCTCGCTCGCCTGGCGACTCGGCTGGATCCACCCGAGCGGCATCCCGCTCGGGCACTGAACGGCGGCGCTGAACGCGCGCGCGTCGGCGCTCGTCAGAGCCAGTAGACGACGATGTACAGGCCGAGCCAGACGACGTCGACGAAGTGCCAGTACCAGGCCGCGCCTTCGAAGCCGAAGTGGCGCTGCGGCGTGAAGTGGCCGCTTCATCGATGCGGATCGTGATGAACAGCAGCATCAGCATGCCGACGAACACGTGGAAGCCGTGGAAGCCGGTCAGCATGAAGAAGGTCGAGCCGTAGGCGCCCGAGCTCAGCTTCAGGTTCAGCTCGCTGTAGGCGTGCATGTACTCGTAGGCCTGGAAGCCGAGGAAGGTGACGCCCAGCAGCACGGTGATCCACATCCAGACGATCGTCTTGCGCGCGCTGGCCGGCGATCAGCGCGTGGTGCGCGATCGTCAGCGTCACGCCCGAGCTCAGCAGCAGCGCGGTGTTGATGGTCGGGATCGGCCACGGGCCCATGGTCGCGAACGGCTCGACGATGCCGGCCGGCGACGCCGGTGACGCCGGCGCGCCGCGCTCGGCCAGACCGCCTTGAAGTCGGGCCAGAGCACCGCGTTCTCGAGGCTGCCGAGGCTCGGCAGCGCGATGCAGCGCGGGCCCAGTAGAGCGCGCCGAAGAAGGCGCCGAAGAACATCACCTCCGAGAAGATGAACCAGCTCATGCTCCAGCGGAACGAGACGTCGATGCGGCTCGCTGTACAGGCCGCCTTCGCTCTCGCCGATCGCCTGGCGGAACCACTGCTGCATCACGAAGGCCCAGACCAGCAAGCCGGCGAGCAGCACCCACGCGCCCCAGCCGTGCGCCGTTGATCCACTGGCTCGCGCCGAAGATGATCGAGCAACAGGCCGAACGCGGCCAGCGCCGGGTGGCGCGAAGGCGCCGGAACGAAGTAGTAGGGCGTTGCGCCCGTGCTGCGTCGCTGCCGACATGTGTGTTCTCCTGCAAATCGAATCTCTTGCGCGTGCATGCTCATGCCGCGCCACGCCGCTGCCGATGCACCCAGTTGCACGAGCAGCACCAGCGCGACGACGAACAGCGCCGCGACCGACGACGCCGGCGATGACGACGTGCACCGGGTTCAGCTCGGCTCACGTCGCTTCTCGTAGTCGCTCGACTTGCGCACGCCGAAGAACGACCAGCGCGACCGCGCGCAGCGTGCTGCAGCGAACGAGCCCTTGCGCTGCCGCGGCGCCGTGCCGTCGATCGCTCGCTCATGAGCGCCTCCGGTCGCGCGGCGCCGCGCGCCGCCGCGCGGCTCGGCGGCACCTTGCCGCCGACCTCGAAGAAGGTGTACGACAGGGTGATGGTCGTCACGTCCTTCGGCAGCTTCGGGTCGATCGACGAACACCACCGGCCACTGCTTCGACCTCGCCCGGCTTGCAGCGTGTACTCGTTGAAGCAGAAGCACTCGAGCTTGTTGAAGTGCGCCATCGCCTGCTGCGGCGCGTAGCTCGGGATCGCCTGCGCCGCCATCGTGCGGTTCTGGCGGTTGCGGAACTCGTACATCACCGTCGTCGAGCTCGCCCGGGTGCACGTCGATCGAGCGCCTGCGCCGGCTTGAAGTCCCACGGGCCGCGCGCGTTGGCGTCGAACTCGACCGTGATCGGTGCGGCTGAGTGTCGACCTGCGCGTTGGCCGCGCGCTCGGCACGTCGCCGGCGCCTGCAGCTCGGACAGCGACAGCACGTTGATGCCGAGCGCGTCGCAGATCGCGCTGTACATCGGCACCAGCGCGTAGCCGAAGCCGAACATCAGCGCGCGTCACGACCACGCAGCTTGCCGAGCATGCGCCGGTTGTCGGCCGCGCAGCGCGGCGGATGCGTCGTGCGTCAGGTGCGCGGCGCTCACATGCCGAGCAGCGCGCATCTTCGACGATGAAGCCGACGAAGAAGACGCCAGCGCCGACCGACGCCAGGATCAGCGCCAGCCGGACGTTGGCCTTGCGTTCGTCTGCTCAGGGCGTCATGCGCCATCGCATCGTGCGCAGGTCAGCCGATGATCTTGGTGGCCGGCGGCGTTCAGCTTGGGCGGCGTCTCGAAGGTGTGGAACGGCGCCGGCGACGGCACTTCCCACTCCAGGCCCTCGGCGCCTTCCCACGGCTGCTGCGGCGCCGGTCTCGCCCTTGCCGCGCATCATCGGCACGCACGACGAACGAAGAAGAAGTAGACCTGCATCAGGCCGAAGCCGAACGCGCCGATCGACGCGACCATGTTGAAGTCGGCGAACTGCATCGGGTAGTCGGCATAGCGGCGCGGCATGCCGGCGAGGCCGAGGAAGTGCATCGGGAAGAAGGTGACGTTGAAGAAGATCATCGAGCACCCAGAAGTGCGATCTTGCCGCGCGTCTCGTTGTACATCACGCCGGTCCACTTCGGCGCCCAGTAGTAGACGCCGGCGAACATCGCGAACAGCGAGCCGGCGACCAGCACGTAGTGGAAGTGGGCGACGACGTAGTAGGTGTCCTGCAGCTGGATGTCGACCGGCGCCATCGCCAGGATCAGGCCGGTGAAGCCGCCCATCGTGAACACGAAGATGAAGCCGACCGCGAACAGCATCGGCGTCTCGAAGGTCATCGAGCCGCGCCACATCGTCGCGATCCAGTTGAACACCTTCACGCCGGTGGGCACCGCGATCAGCATCGTCGCGTACATGAAGAACAGCTGCCCGTCGACCGGCATGCCGGTCGTGAACATGTGGTGCGCCCAGACGATGAACGACAGGATCGCGATCGACGCGGTCGCGTACACCATCGAGGTGTAGCCGAACAGGCGCTTGCGCGCGAACGCCGGGATCGATCGGCGCTGACGATGCCGAACGCCGGCAGGATCATGATGTAGACCTCGGGGTGGCCGAAGAACCAGAAGATGTGCTGGTACATCACCGGGTCGCCGCCGCCCGCCGGCGTTGAAGAAGCTGGTGCCGAAGTGGCGGTCGGTCAGCGTCATCGTGATCGCGCCGGCGAGCACCGGCATCACCGCGATCAGCAGGTAGGCGGTGATCAGCCAGGTCCAGCACGAACAGCGGCATCTTCATCAGCGTCATGCCGGGCGCGCGCATGTTGAGGATGGTGACGATGATGTTGATCGAGCCCATGATCGAGCGACGCGCCCATGATGTGCAGCGCGAAGATCGCCGGCGTCCATCGACGGGCCCATCTGCAGCGTCAGCGGCGCGTAGAGCGTCCAGCCCGCGGCGGCGCGCGCCGCCGGGCATGAAGAACGAGCCGACGAGCATGAGTCGCCGCGCGGGATCAGCAGCCAGAAGCTCAGGTTGTTCATGCGCGCGAACGCCATGTCGGGCGCGCCGATCTGCAGCGGCACCATCCAGTTCGCGAAGCCGACGAACGCCGGCATGATCGCGCCGAACACCATGATCAGGCCGTGCATCGTCGTCAGCTGGTTGAACAGCTCCGGGTTGACGAACTGCAGGCCCGGGCTGGAACAGCTCGGCGCGGATGCAGCAGCGCCAGCATGCCGCCGACCATGAACATCGTGAACGCAGAACAACAGGTACATCGTGCCGATGTCCTTGTGGTTCGTCGCGCACAGCCAGCGCCGCCAGCCGGTGCGGCGTGATGGTCGTGGTCGTGGTCGTGGTCGTGCGTCGCCGTGGCGTGGCCGTCGTGCCGCCGTGGTCGAGTACTGCGCTCATTCGATGTCCTCTGCGGATCTCGTCACTTGCGGGCGGCCGCGACTTCGGTCGGCTGCACGAGCTGGCCCGGTCTTGTTCGACCAGTTGTTCTTGGTGAAGGTGATGACGGCGGCGAGCTCGGTGTCGCGACAGCTGCTTCCACGCCGGCATCGCGCCGCTGTTCTGCGCCGTTCAGCACGACGTGGATCTGCTTGGCCTTGTCGGCGTCGAGCACGACCGGCGAGCCGTCGAGCGGCTTGATCGGCCGGCGCCCTTGCCGTTGGGCTGGTGGCAGACCGCGCAGTTGGCGGCGTAGACCTTCTCGCCGCGCGCCACCAGGTCGGCCAGCGCCCAGACCTTGCTCGGATCGTCGGCCTGGCCGCGGCATCTCCTTCTTCTCGCCGTCGACCCACGCGGTGTAGTCGGCCTGCGACAGCACCTTCACGTGGATCGGCATGTAGGCGTGCTCCTTGCCGCACAGCTCGGCGCACTGGCCGTAGAAGTCGCCGGTCTTCGTCGGCGCGGAACCAGGTGTCGCGCACGAAGCCGGGGATCGCGTCCTGCTTGACGCCGAACGACGGCACCATGCAGGCGTGGATCACGTCGTTGGCGGTGGTGATGATGCGGACCTTCTTGTCGACCGGCACCGACCAGCGGGTTGTCGACCTTGAGCAGGTAGTCGTCGCCGGACGGCTTGCCGGCGTCGGACATCTCGCGCTGCGCGACGTCGAGCGTCGACAGGAAGCCGATGCCCTCGCCTTCGCCCTTGAGGTAGTCGTAGCCCCACTTCCACTGGATAGCCGGTGGCCTTGATCGGTCAGGTCGGCGGCGCTGGTGTCCTTCATCGCGACCACGACCCGTGGTGGCCGGCAGCGCCATCAGGATCACGATGATGAAGGGCACGACGGTCCAGGCGATCTCGACCGTCGGTGCTCTCGTGGAAGTTGGCCGGCCTGCGCGCCCTTCGACTTGCGGTGCTTGAAGATCGAATAGAACATCACGCCGAACACGGCGATGAAGATCACCAGGCAGATGACCAGCATGAAGTTGTGCAGCCAGCTGCTGGTCGCGCGCGATCGCCGGTGACCGGCGGGTGCAGGTCGTAGCTGGTTGACCGCCGGGCCGCCGGGCGAGGTCGTTCACCGCCCATGCGCGGGAATCGCCCGACGCCGTGCCGAGCGGCCAGGGCGAGCCGGCTGCAACGTCGGCCAGAGTGATCAGAGACGTCATCATCATGGTTGCCACGTCAGTTCGAGAATTCGTCTCGGGTGGTCTGTCGTCAGGCGGTCGCCGACGCTGCCGTCGTGCCAGCGCGCAGCGCCGCACGCAGCTCGTCGGCCAGGGCGCGTCGCAGCTCGGGCGCACGAACCGGCCGACGGCGATGCGCCGGCCCTCGCCCGAGAGCTCTGATCAGCGAGCCGTCGCGATGCGCTCGGCTCCGACCCGGACCCAGGCGCGGCGCGAATTCGACCTGCTCGACGTGCGCCGGCCGTGGGTGCAGGCGCACCGTCAGAGCCGGCCCGGGCCGACGCGGACCAGCTCGCCTGATCGGCCGCATGGCGGGCGTAGAGACGAGCGGCGCCGAGCCGACGCGCGAGCAGCTCGGCGCCGGCGAACGGCAGCACGAATGGCGCGCCATGGATCCAGAACAGCGCCGCCGATGCGCAAGCGCGACGACGCACAGGCTGAAGCGTAGAACGCCGAGCAACTGGCGCGGCGCGAACGAGGGCAGTTGCGCTTCAAGCATGCCCAGCCGCACCGAGCCGTCGGCGGCCGTCGGCGTCGCCCGGCCGAAGCGGGGCGACCGGCGTCGGGCGACGCGAGGCCGCGCGAAGCGTGAACACCGAGAGCTGACATCCTGCAGCCGGGTCGCCTGCCGAGCGCAGGGCCTGGTCGACGAAGCACTCGACAGCAGCGCGAGCGACCGTTCAGCGTACGTCAATCGGCGTCGGTCGGCGGGGCCGCCTCGACGACCATCGCGCGCATGTCATCGAGCGACACCGCTACGTCGGCCGTTCGCTGACAGACGCGGCGCGGCCTTGAAGCCGTGGCCGTAGGCGATCTCGAAGCTGAGCGAGATCGGCCGTCGGGCGCCGCGCGCAGCGCCTCGAGTCGTCCAGCGACCGAGCACGGCGCCAGCGCCGGTGCGCAGGCCCGCGAAGCCGATCGGGCGCGTGCGTTGCCGGCCAAGCTGCGCGCAGCTCGGCCAGCAAGCGCCTCGGCGTTCGCCCAGCGCAGGCGTCAGCGTCTCCTGGTCCATCACCGGGTCGGCGAAGCCGGCCGCGACCAGCATGTCGCCGAGGTCGTGCATGTCGATGAAGCCGGGCGTCGGCGCCGGCCAGCCCGAGCGCGCGATAGAGCCTCGCGCAGCTCCGCGAGGGTGCCCGGGCCGAGGCAGGAGAACATCGACGAAGCCGTCGACCTGCAGCAGGCGCGTTGCCAGCGCTCGAACAGCGCCGGCGGATCGGCACGCCGTGCAGCACCATGTTGGCCCAGATCGAGCTGGGCGCCGGCCTAGCGCGGTCGTCCGGTGTCGGCGGCGACGACTGCGGCCGGCGCCGCCCGCGCAGCGCCCACCGCGGCCGACCGACGACGCGCCGCTCGGACGCGCGAGGCTGCGCGCTCAGCCATTCGCATCCGGCCGAGCGACGATCTCGCGCCTTCGGGTAGACGCTGCTGCGAGCACGCTCGGCGCCGGCGCCGGGAACCGCCGCCACCAGTCGAGCACCCGCTCCGGCTCGAGCCGGATCGACGCCAGGCGCTCGGCCATGCGCCGCGCGACCTCGCCGTGCAGCCAGGGCGCGCTCGGGCTCGTGCGCGCCAGCCGGCGCAGCGCCCGCCGCGACCGCGATCGCATCGAGGCGGCGCCCGCGCCGCGCAGTCGTTGGCGGCCATGGCGGGCAGTATATTGAGCCGATGCCGACCCGCCCTCTTCGCGCCTCGCGCTGGAACATCGCCGGCCGGCGACGCTGGCGCTGGCCCAGCCTGTGCGCCGTCTGCGAAGGCTGGGGCCGAGGCCGCGTCTGCGCCGATTGCCGTCGCGCTTCGCGCCGGTCGTGCCGCGCTGCCGGCGCTGCGCGCTCGCAGGTGCCGGCTGGGGTCGACCTGCGGCGCCTGCCCGACCGACCCGCCGCCGTTCGACGTCGACCTTCGCCGCGGGTCGACCTACGCCTATCCGTGGGACCGGCTGATCGCCCGCGTTCAAGTTCCATGCCGCGCTCGACTCTCAGCGCCGCTGCGCTCGCGGCGATCGCTCGAAGCCTGCGCACGCGGCGGCGCGAGCAGCACGCCGACGCGTGCTGCTGCGCCGTGCCGCTCGAGCGACGCGCGCGCCTGCGCGAGACGCGGCTACAACCAGGCCTGGGAGCTCGCGCGCCGGCGTCGCGCCGCGGCTCGGCTGGTCCGCGCCGAGCTCAGCCTGCTGCTGCGCATGCGGGACACGCCGCACCAGATCGCTCTGCCGCCCGACCGGCGCGCCGGCAACGTGCGCGGCGCGTTCGCGGTCGAGCCGCGCCGGCGCGGCGAGCTGCGCGGCCGCACGCGTCGCGCTCGTCGACGACGTGATGACGACCGGCGGCGACCGCCGGCCGAGGTCGCGCGCGTGCTGACGCGGCCGGTGCGGCGCAGGTGTCGAGCGTCTGGGTCGTCGCCCGCACGCCGCGCGCCGGCGACGATCGCGTAGCGCGCCGAGTCCCGCCATGTTCAACATCGTCCTGGTCGCAGCCGGAGATCCCGCCGAACACCGGCAACGTGATCCGCCTCGCCGCCAACACCGGCTGCGCGCTGCACCTGGTCGAGCCGCTCGGCTTCTCGATGGACGACCGGCTGCTGCGCCGCGCCGGCCTCGACTATCACGAGTACGCCGGCGTGCGCCGCCACGCGTCGTGGCCGCGCCTCGTCGACGCTGGCAGCCCGCCGCCTGAACGCCTGTTCGCCTTCACGACCGAGGGCCAGCGCGCTTCGCCGACGTCGACCTGGTCAGCCCGGCGACTGGCTCGTGTTCGGCCCGAGACGGCCGGACTGCCAGGCGCGCTGCGGACAGCGATTCCGCCGGCCGCAGCAGGTGCGTCTGCCGATTGCGCGCCCGGCCAGCGCAGCCTCGAACCTAGCAACGCGGTCGCCGTCGCGGTGTTCGAGGCCTAGCGCCAGAACGGCTACGCCCGGCGGGCGCTCTGAAGCCGCCTCAGCTCAGACCTCGGAGCGGGCATCGCGCGCCATCAGCAGCTCGAGCGCTCTGCGCCGGTGCCAGCCGGCCGTCGAGCACCTGCACGACCGCTTCGACGATCGGCATCTCGACGCCGCGCGCATGCGCGCGCTGCGCAGCACCATCGGCGCGCTGCTCGACGCCCTCGGCGACATGGCCCAGCTCGGCTCAGGATTGCGGCCAGCGGCAATGCCTTCGGCCAGGCAGCAGGCCGACCGTGCGGTTGCGCGACAGGTCGCCGGTGGTCGTCAGCACCAGGTCGCCCAGGCCCGACAGGCCCATGAAGGTTTCCGGCCCGCGCGCCGAGCGCGACGCCGAGCCGCGTCATCTCGGCCAGGCCGCGCGTGACCAGCGCGGCGCGCGCGTTCAGACCGAGCTGCATGCCGTCGGCGATGCCGGTGGCGATCGCCAGCACGTTCTTGACCGCGCCGCCGACCTCGACGCCGACCGGGTCGCTCGGAGGTGTAGATGCGCAGCGCCGTCGCGTGCAACGCGCCGACCGCCTGCTCGCGCAGCGCGGCATCGCGGGCTCGCGGCGACCAGCGCCGTCGGCCGGCCGCGCGCCACCTCGATCGCGAAGCTCGGGCCCGACAGCACGCCGACCGCGAGCGTCCGGCAGCACGCCGCGCGCGCGACCTCGTGGCCGAGCCAGCCGGTGCCTTCCTGGAAGCCCTTGCACAGCCACAGCACGCCGCGGCGCGTCGGCCGGCAGCGCGGCGCAGCACCGTCGGCGAGCGCCGGCCATCGGCGTGGCGACGATGATCAGCCCGCCGCGCGCGTGCGCGCAGCGCCGCGTCGAAATCGGTCGCTGACCTGCAGCGCCGGCGGCAGTGCGACCTCGGGCAGGTAGCGGGCGTTGCGCGCGCAGCGATCGCATCGGCGCCGGCCTGTGCGGCGTCGCGCGCCCAGAGGCGTCGGATGCGCGCGGCGATCGCGTTGATCGCCAGCAGCCGTGCCCCAGGCGCCCGCGCCGAGCACGCGTCGAGGTTCATCGCGGCGCTCAGGGCGTCGGGGCAGGATCAGCGCGAGCTAGTCATGCGCCGGAGCCGCTGGTCGCGGCCTGCCGCCTGCGCCTGGCACTGCTGCGCCTCGAACATCGCCTGGAAGTTGACTTCCGACAGCACGCACCGGCGGGAAGCCGGCGCGGGTGCAGACGTCGGAGACGATCGCGCGCAGGTACGGGATAGACGATGCCGCGGGCAGGCGATGCCGATGATCGTGCTGCAGCTGCTCTTCGGGGATGTTGCGGATCTCGAAGATGCCGGCCTGCTTGGCCTCGACCAGGAACAGCAGTCTTGTCGTTGACCTTGGTCGTGACGGTCGCCGTCACGGTGACCTCGTAGATGCGCGTCGGCGACCGGCTCGGCGCCGAGCCCGAGGTTGATCTCGACCTGCGGCTGCGCCCTGCTCGAGCAGGATCTGCGGCGAGTTCGGCTGCTCGAGCGACAGGTCCTTCAGGTAGAATCCTCTGGATCGAGAACACGGGGCGTTAGCAATACGTAACTGAACGAAGTACAAC
>ERZ1370068.8758-contig-7588_pt1 | contig 53332 bp, 82 predicted proteins | sample MGYA00561227_ERZ1370068 | MGnify/ENA primary metagenome ERZ1370068 (study PRJEB38410, sample SAMEA6850437) | metagenome | study: Metagenomic assessment of the ecological functions of the soil: analysis of the soil microbiota associated with the... | reverse complement strand
GAACAGGACCAGCGCCATGGCATTGGTGGCGGATAACCCAGTCCCAGGCCCGCGTAGAACCATAGGCCTTGGTCCTTCCACAGAGCCCAGCGCACTGCGAGGAACACCAGGCTGGCGCCGAGGAAGTCCGCTGACACGCGCCGGATCACGTGATGCAGCTTGAGTGGCCCAACTCGTGTGCGCCAAAGCACCGCCTTCTGATCTTGCTCTCGTTCCAGCCGCGAGATTAGGGTAAAGCAACCGAAGAACACGATGCGCGCCTGGTCTTGCCGAAGCCGGTGAAGCAGGCATTGCCGTGGGTGCTGCGCTTGGAGCCATCCATCACGAACAGCCCGCGCGGAGCGAAACCCGCATTTGTGCGAAGCTCTCTCGATGCGGCCTTTCAGGGAGCCTTCCCGCATGGGCGCGAACCTGTTGAACAGGGGCGCGATGGAAGCCGGGTAGACGGGGCCAGCATGAAACACACGCTGAAGCCGACCCACACGACCCATACATACAGCCACTACCTGTCGCCCATCTTGCCCATCAGCCACAACACTGCGCCAGCGCCAACGGCAATCAAAGCGGCACCTACCACGCGCGGTCTTGGCAAGATCCGCAGGCCATGTCCCGAGACGTCATCTGATTGAAGCCGAAGCGCGCTTCGATGTTGATGCGATACCAGCTGAAGGGCAGGTCAGATGAGGCGACGTGAGATAACCAATGAATACAAGGACGATGAAGGCCACGCTGCAGGGATGTCGCCGCTGAGCCAGCTGCCTGCCCAACCGGTCGAGTAGTTGCAGCAGCCCTCCGAAGGTCAGCACGCAGCAGCACGGCGCTGTCTCACCAGCGTGTGGACAGGCATTCGAAGCGCGTCTTGGCGGTGCTGTAGTCGCGCTGCCTTCTGATGCGCATCCAGGGCTATCTCGTTGGCGAACTCCGCCGGGCACCGCCGGCGCGGTGACCTGAAGTGTGCTGGACATGGCGTCGCGCCAGCCAAAGGCGCGTGCCGGTGGAAACGGCGAGGGGCGAGGAGAAACAGAACGCTGAAGGTGTTCGTGGTGGGAGAGCCGAGGACCCGTCGAGTGGCGCCTGACCGCGCGGTTGCCGCATATGACACAATGCTCGACCGAAATATCCGGGAAAGCGCCGCAAAATTATGGCACAGGACGCGACCCACCTGATCTGGATCGACATGGAAATGACCGGGCCTAAGCTCGGAGTCCGGACCGCATCGCTCGAGGTTGCGGTGGTGATTACCGACCAGAAGCTCGACCCCCGTCGCCGAGGGTCCAGTGCGTGTCGTGCATCAGGTCGACTCCATCCTGGATGGGATGGACAGTTGGAACAAGGGGCGCTCATGGCTCGCTCCGGGAAGCGCGATCGGACACAGCTCGCAAGCTCTCTGCCTTGACGGAGGCCGAGGTGGAGGCCGGGCACGCCCGCGCTTCTGGGCCAACACTCTGCCCTCGGGCGTTTCGTACCTGATGTGTGGCAACTCGGTGTGCCAGGACCGGCGCTTTTCTCGCCCGCTTACATGCCGGCAGGCCCCAGAGGCCCACCACTTCCTACCATCGCGGCCTCCGATGTCAGCACCCTCAAGGAACTGGCGCCCACGGCCGGAGGCCGAGGAGGAGGGCGGGTGGCAGTGCTCAGCAAAGCAGGCGTTTATCGAGCACCGAGGCGCAGGCCGACCATCTGAAGTCGATCGAGAGAAGCTGGGCGCACTACCGCGAGCATCTGCTCAAGATCTGGCTCGAGCACCTGCTCAAGCATCTACAACCGCGCGCGCGAAAAAAACAAAAGCCCCGGTATTGGCGGGGGGCTGAAATGTACGTCGACCTGGTGCGGACGATCGCGGGACTACTAGGCCGCCTTCTTGCGCGGAGCGGCGGGAGCGGCGCGGGTGCTGAAGCTTCGGGTGATATCCGGGCGAACCTGCTTGCCGCCTTTGGTCAGGGCGTCGAAGGCCTGGATTGGCCCGTGGTCGCGCTGGCGGACTTGACGGCGGCGCGAAGGCGAGCTCCGAGCCCGCGATGGCGCGGACTTGCTGGCGGCCTTGTCCAGCGCCGCAGAGAATCGCACTTAAGTCGAGCTCCGGCGATCTGCGTTTCCACCAGCTTGCCCATCTCGCCCTGAGCCATGCGCCAGCCATAGATCGCGCGGCTTGTAGCCGGCTACCTTCTCGGCATTCGCTTGCGCAAAGCGATCGTCTGGAGAGCGGTCAGTTCTCAGCTGTGTGTCCTTGGCGCTTCATCGCGCGCCTTGATCTGCTTTCACGGCATCGCCGCTGGCGGCCTTTGCTGGTCGCGATATTCAGTTCGAACAGCCGTTCCGCCGTCTCGGCGGTTGTCTCGCGAACCTCAGCGTGCGCTCAATCGGAGAGTCTCGGTCTGTGCGCTGACTTCTTCCGGGACGGCAAAACCCGAGCGGCTGGTCGCCTCGCTAAGGCTGAAACGAGGGTCGCGACTGCGGGAGAAAATGCTGCACTGCAAAGTCTGGCTGTGTATTATCGATTCCGTGCCACCTGTCAAACCAGATTCGGCAGATCCTTTGGGCTATTCTGGTGGTGCACAAAGGCTGGCTCCGGACAGGCCCCGGAACAGGAGGTGAGGGCTAACCGGCAGCTAATGCGGTTGGCGCAGGCCGACGGAAGTACTAGTCCAGGTGAGCTGCCCTGCATCGCCCGACCGACCGAAAAACGGGCGATCTGACCGATCGCCCGCAGGGCTGCCTCACCTTCGCTAAGGCTGCCAGGGCTGGCTAGGGTTAGCACGCGCTGAGCGACCGTGCTACAGCTTCGCAGGTCGCCGCTATCCCCCGGCCGCCGCCGACACACGGTCACCAGCCCGTAGCGGCCACCGGTGCGGTGCAGTTCGTAGATAGTCTTCACGGTCAGGATGGCCCCGGTGGCACCGATGGGATGGCCCACGCGACAGCGCCGCCGTTGCGGGTTGAGTTGCCGGATCGAAACCGAGATCGCTTCGCCACTGCAAACCTGTGCGGCGAAGGCCTCATTCGACCCGATCACGTCCATGTCGCTCACCTTGAGCCCGGCGCGCTCCATGGCCTTCTTCACCGCAGGAACCGGCCCGATGCCCATATACTTTGGATCGACCCCGGCATGCGCATGGAGCCACCAACCGGCGCTAGGGCTTCAATCCTTTTTTCGGCGCCTTCCGCTCCATCAACACCACTGCGGCGGCCCCGTCATTGATGCCCGAGGCATTTCGCCGCCGTGACGCTGCCGTCGGGTTTGGAACTACTGATCTTGAGCTTGGCCAAGCCCTCCATGCTGGCGTCCCCGCGCGGGTGCTCCGTCGGTGTCGACCACTACCGTGCCCTTCCGAGTCTTGATTTCGATGGGAAGGATCTGCTCCTTGAAATGGCCGCTCTGGATCGCGCTGGCTGCGCGCCGGTTGCTTCACCGCCATCTCGTCCTGTTGCTGCCGGGTGATGCCCCACTTGGTCGCCACGTTCTCCGCCGCCGTGATGCCCATGTGCACCGTGTCGAAGGGTCTGTCAGCGCACCCACCATCATGTCCAGCACCTGATGGTCAGCCCATCCGCGCACCACGCGCTCCGTAGGGTTGATGTACGCGCCACGGCTCTGGATTCGGCGCTGCCGGCAGGGGTGACGTCGGCATCGCCGAGCTTGATCATCTGCGCAGCCGAGACGATGGCCTGCAGGCCTGCTGCACAGACGATTGAGCGTCAACGCGGGCGTTCCCTTAGGCAGCCGCCGTTGATGGTCGCCACGCGCGAAGGTACGTGTCCTTGGGCTCGGTATGGATCACATTGCCGAACCACATGGCCCACGTCCTCGAGGCTGCAACCTTGGCGCGGCTTACCGCCCTCGCGCACAACCTTTGCCGCCAGTTCGCTGGGCGCCAATGTCGCTTAGGCCGCCGCCATAGTCTCCAGATAGCAGTGCGCACGCCGCTCAACACCACAACTTCGCGTCCGATGTCCGCGATGTTACCCTCCTCGATACTTCCCAGATTACGCCCGCACTTCGGTGATGGCCCAGAAGCGGGCATTCGCGAAGTCAGCGCCTGGAGGAAGCTAGTGTAGCGGATTTCCCTTAGTCCCGTAAGACGCCCGCCAACGGGTGCAGGAGGGGCCGCGCTGCGAAATTTTCTGGATCTCGCGCCGCGCGCGTTTTAGTCGGTCGGCCGGCGTGAGCGTCGGGGTGGCGGTCTGCTGCGCAGCGGCCGCCTAAACCACCCGCTGGCGCTTGCTCTCCCTCGGTCTCGGAATACAGCTTCGCCGCTTCGGTAAAGCCGAGCTGCCGCGGCGCGGCTTGAGGAGTCCGGCAATCTGCACGTGTGTAGTCCGGGCGCCCGGCGTCCGGATCTTGCAGCTCGTCACTGGACCTTCACCGCCCGCGCCGGCTCCACCCGTGCGCCATTGACCAGCACCTTCGCTTACCGCTGTCCACTACGCGTCGGCCGCGACCGAGTACGTCGTCGTAGAACCGCGCGGCCCACAGCCACATTCTGTCGACTCGCGGCTTCGTCTTCCTGCTCGTGGTCAGGTCACGAGAACGTTGCTCTTGTGTGGGAAGCCGCCTGGCTGGTGGTCTTAGGCGCCAGCGCGCTGCCTACGCGGCCGACCTCGGCCGCGAACACCCGCTCGGCGCGTCGACCGGATCGGAAGTCACTTAGCGCCGGTTGCAGAACTCGCACCCACGTCTCCACATTGCCGCGTCTTCGACGATGGACTGCCACTTCTTCCCGGCCTAACAGGCGCGGCGACGTATTCCCTGCCACCCGTTCTCGCGCGAGCAAGAGCAGCGAAAGCTCACCAAGCGCGCATCGAATATGCGCGATGTCTTCCTCGTGGCAAGCCGCCGTATGATCTGGCAGCGCGGCGGCAGCTAGAGCAGCTCCTCGGCGGTGTACCTGTCTCGCTCCAGCTTTACCGCCCGGTCCCAGGCGCATCAGGGTCCGGTGCCGGCGGCGCCCGGCACGCGTTGGACCGGTATGCCCGCCGCCATGCCGCTTTTAGCAATATCCGGCCGCCAGCCACAGCCGCGCGTTTCCAGCTGCCGCGGGCTGGTCAGTGTAATCGCTCCAGGACCGCGGCCACACTGTCGCCCCTCTCCACGGAGCCACGATGCCCTGGTAGGTTTGCTTTGGCGTCGGTGGGCGCGATGTATGGTGATGAAGCGAAGCGGCCGTTGCCCACCAGCTCGCGGAAGCTGCCACGCGGGCAGCTCGCCATCCCACTTGGCGGAGTTGCGCTGCGCACGGTGCCCGGACGCCGGCGCGCTCGACCACGACTCAGCTTCACCGCGGCCCGCTGCCTTGGACCCGCATGATGGGCGAGCCGGTGAACTTGGGCGTGGCGGACGGCAGCGCGGCGGCCGCCATCAGCTCAGCCCATCGCGCTGCGCAGGAAGGCCGCGACAGTCACGACTGGCGTTCGAGCACGGCGCGCCAGGTCGCGTCCGCGTGCGCATCTCCACCGCGCACCGGAGCGCCTTCGAACAGCGAATCTCTGCAGGGAATCGGTCATGCCCCGCATAGTCCGCGAGATCTGGGCCCATTCGGCGAAAGCGTAGCACGCACCCAATGCGGCGTGTACGCAGCGACGGAAGATGACGCAAATGGGGGCGATCGGTGACGTTTAAAGCCCGACGCCTCACGCCGGTCGGAGCGAGCGCTCGCGCAGTAAGCGCCGCTGGACTTGCCGGTGGTAGTCATCGGCAGGGCATCCAGGAACTCGATCTCGCGCGGGTACTGGTAGGAGACCAAGCGCACCCGCACGTGCTCCTGGCTCTCGCTCGCCTCCGAGGCGGCGGTGCCCGCGGTGAGCACGATGCAAGCCCGGATCACCTCGCCACGCTCGCGATCGGGCACGCCGATGACGGCGGCATTGGCGACGGCCGCATGCTTGAGCAGGCAGTTCTCGATCTCCGCGCCGGGCCACGCGCCAACCCGCGCTCTTTGACTGCGGTAAGGCCGTCGGTGCGGCCCTTGTACCAGTTCAAGAAGCCTCGCTTGACGTCCCAGAAGGAAACGCCGCCGTGGCGCCCTGCCTCGTCTTAGCAGAGCGCGAAACTCCGCGTCACGCGTCACGGCGTGGCGGTCCTGCAATCCCAGGCGAGGTTGAAGCGGGCGGCACCCGCCAGCGGAAACCCGGCACTCAACTGTTCGAAGCTGCGGGCAAGCCCCATGGTCTCCAACGTGAACAGGTCCATGGATCGTCAGCTGCGGCTCGGCTGCCTCCTCTGGTAGAGCCGGTACAACTCCTTGTCGTCACTGGGCCGCGCCCCGTGACCAGATCGGCTTCCATCGCTGGTCAGGGTATGACGGCGAGCGTGGAGCCGTGCACCAGCAGCATGTCGTAATCTGCGCTTGCGCGCCGGCTCGGTCTCCCGGTAGGTGACGATGCCGGCAAAATATTGCAGCATCGCGCGCTGCGGCTCGCCCAGGTTGTAGCTCGAGATACAACGGTAGTTGGCCGGCAGTGCCTCGCGGATGGAAAGCACCATGCCGCGATAGGTATTGGCACTATCGATCCATGGGACGAACAGCACCGCGGCGATGCCCCACAGCAGGGCCACCGAACCGGGCACCACGCGATCAACGGGCGCTGCGGGCTCCTCGACAGGCGCGGAATGAACCAGATCCAGACAACGGTGAAAGCCAGGCCGAGCCGCGAGCTTGAGCAACCGCCAATCCGGAACGTAGGCCGGGCGCAAGCGCAGCAGGTGAGCGTGCAGGCGCGCCGGGAAGCCGAGATCCAACGCCACTCCAGTAGAACCAGCCGACCGGTGCGAAAAAGCAGAACACCATGAGCGAGAACCACCACAGCGGAGCTGGCTGCCCCTCGCCGCAGCAGCGGCAGACCGGGCGACGACGAGCAGGGCGAGACCGGGCAACATCGGCAAGGCGTAGAGCTCGCGCGCATCGTGCGAGAGACCAGACAGCACCAAGAAGCCGACCAGGAACAGGGTGAGCGGCAGGTGCAGTCCGGCGTCTGCGCGGATCTCGCGGCGGCGGACCCACAGCGCCCAGACCGCGATCAGCCATACCGGGAACGCGAACCAGGGCAGGATGCCAAGGTAATAGCCAGGTTTGCCAGGCGGGCCGAGGTGGGCAGGCCGAGGTAGCGCGGCCGAAGTGTTGCTGGTCCAGAACCAGCTCATGGAACGCAGAGCGGGTGAGCGCAGGTAGAGCGCGATCGGCCAGATCGTGAGCCAGAGAAGCGCAGCCAGGAAAGCCACGGCCAGGGTCAGCGGGTAGCGCTGCGTGCGCCATTGGGGGAACACGGCGGGCAGCATCACGCAGGCGAGTCCGAGCACGCCGGGGGCGAGCAGTCCTTGGACATGAACCCGATCCCGACACCGGTACCGAGCCAGTATCCCGCCCGGCACGCGCTGCCGCAGCGCCAGGGCCAGACCGTAAGGGCGACGACGAAGCCAGCCAGCAGCGCGATATCGGCGATCATGAAATGCCCGCGCTCGAGCAAGCTGACGCAGCCGAGCAGTGCGAGCACGGCGATGCAGCCGCTCAATCCATTATCGCTTCTTTCTGCCCGCCGTACAACTCTGGCGGCGAGCCCGATAGAAGCAGGAATGCCAAGCCCAGGTAGAACGCCGTGCCAGACGCGCTGCGTCGAATCGGCAACAGCCAGCCGAAGGCGCGTGCGAAGCCTGCGCGCCGTGAGATAGAAGAGCGGCGGCTTCTCCATGAAGGGCTCTCTGCGCCAGGGTCGGGATGACCCAGTCGCCGCTCTGCAGGGAGTGGTAGACCAGCCCGAAGCTCGTACCGCCGTCCGGTTTCCAGGGTCGCGCCGATCGGCCCCGGGAGCATCCAGGCGATAAGCAGGAGGCAGGTGAAGGACTAGCGGATGGCGAGTGACGAACTCGGTCGCGGACCGGCTCTTTGCCTGTCGCGGGCGGCATTTCCTACAGATCGGTGATTGTTGTTTCGATGCGCGACAAGTGTAACGGGTGCGCCTCGCGCGGCGAAAGATTAAGAAAAGGCAGCCGAAGCTGCCCTTTGTCCCGCGGCTCGCCCCGAGCCGCGCTTGGTGCTGAGGTCGCCTCTGCCAGAGCGGCTCTTCGCCTCGCCCTTTGGGGCGGCGGCGGTCTTGCGGTAGCGCTGGCGGAACTTCTCCACGCGGCCGGCGGTGTCCATCACCTTCTGCTTACCGGTGTAGAACGGTGGCACGCCGAGCACACTTCGACGTGCAACTCACGTCCCAGCACGGACTTGGTCTGGAACTTGTTCCCCGCAGCTGCAAGACGACGGTCATTTCCTTGTAGTCGGGTGGATTCCGGCTTTATGGGCCGCTCCTTATCATCTCTTGGGGGCGATTTCCGACCGCCCACGCGCGAAGGCGCGGCACTATACGCCGACGGGGCGTCAGTTGGGCAAGGTTGGGGCAGTCGGACGCGAACGCTAGCGAAGCGACGCAGGGATTAGAGGGCTGGCTCCGCTAGGGTCAGGCTATCGTGGCTGGCCTCGGCAGCGCTCCGGCTCAGGGCCCGCGCCTACGCTCACGCTCAGCTCGCCGCCGCATCGAGTCGAAGAACTCGGCGTTGCTCTTGGTGGCCTTGATCTTGTCCGAGCAGGAATTCCATCGCCTCGAGGTCGTCCATCGGATACAACAGCTTTCGCAGAATCCACACCTTCTGCAGAATGTCCGGCTTGAGCAGGAGCTCCTCGCGGCGCGTGCCCGAACGGTTCACGTTGATGGCCGGGATAGATGCGCTTCTCGGCCATGCGCCGGTCGAGGTGGATTTCCATGTTGCCGGTGCCCTTGAACTCCTCGTAGATCACGTCGTCCATGCGCGAGCCGGTGTCGATCAGCGCCGTGGCCAGGCATGGTCAGCGATCCGCCTTCCTCGATGTTGCGCGCCGCGCCGAAGAAGCGCTTGGGCCGCTGCAGCGCGTTGGAGTCCACACCGCCGGTCAGCACCTTTGCCGGAGGCCGGCACCACGGTGTTGTAGGCGCGTGCCAGGCGGCGTGATCGAGTCGAGCAGGATCACCACGTCCTTCTTGTGCTCGATCAGGCGCTTGGCCTTCTCCAGCACCATCTCGGCCACTTGCACGTGGCGCGTGGCCGGCTCGTCGAAGGTGCTGGACACCACTTCGCCGCGCACCGAGCGCTGCATTTCGGTCACTTCCTCCGGGCGCTCGTCGATCAGCAGCACGATCAGGATCACCTCAGGATGATTGGACGTGATGGCGTGGCGCGATGTGCTGCAGGATGACCGTCTTGCCCGCCTTCGGCGGCGATACGATCAGGCCGCGCTGGCCCTTTGCCGATCGGGGCGACGATGTCGATGATGCGGCCGGTCAGGTTCTCTTCGGATTTGATGTCCCGCTCGAGGATGAAGGGGACGGTGGGATGGAGCGGGGTGAGGTTTTCGAACAGGATCTTGTTCTTGGCGTTCTCGGGCGGCTCGGAGTTGACCTTGTCGACCTTCACCAGCGCGAAGTAGCGCTCACCGTCCTTCGGGGTTCGGATCTCCCTCGATCGAGTCGCCGGTGTGCAGATTGAAGCGGCGGATCTGGGACGGACTGACGTAGATGTCGTCCGGCCCGGCCAGGTACGAGGTGTCGGGCGAGCGCAGGAAGCCGAAGCCGTCCGGCAGCACTTCCAGCGTTCCCTCCCCGTAGATGCTTTCGCCCTTTCGCCTGGTTTTTCGAGCAGCGCAAAGATCAGGTCCTGCTTGCGCAGCGGTTGGCGTTCTCGATCTCGTTGGCGTTCGCCATCTCCACGAGTTCGGCGACGTGAAGGTTCTTCAGGTCGGAGAGATGCATAGATCGGGGGCTGGGGAAACGAAAAAGGACAACAGAAAAGGGGAAGGCAAAGACGGGGAGAAAGCTGCGCCGGTATCGGCTTGGCGCGCGCCCGATTCGATCGCCTCGATCTGACGCGGCGCCGCTGGATCCCGCTTCGCCCGGGACTCTTCCGCTGGCCGGACAGCCCCGGTTGACAAGCGATATCGACTGAAGAGCGTAAAGACTTTAGATAGTGCTGTCAATAAAGGCGGTTAGCTGGGATTTGGACACCGCTCCCACCTTGGTGGCCTCGACGTTGCCGTTCTTGAAGATCATCAGGGTCGGAATGCCGCGGATGCCGAATTTGGGCGGGGTGGCCTGGTTCTCGTCGATGTTGAGCTTGGCCACCTTCAGCCGCCCGGCATATTCCTGGGCCACCTCGTCCAGGATCGGCGCGATCATCTTGCAGGGGCCGCACCACTCGGCCCAGTAATCCACCAGCACGGGGACGGAGCACTGCAGCACCTCGGGCTCGAAGGTATCGTCGGTTAGATAATGGATGTGTCTCAGTCATGACAGTCGTCACCTCGATGATGACAGGGAAAAGGACAATGCGGAGCGCTTCGAGGGCCGCCGGAAGCCGGCGGAGGGATCAGGTGAAGGCTATGGTACCCAAAAAACCATGCCCCGGGGAAGCCGGCCCGAGATCTCGACGGCCGGCAACAACAGCACGCCGGAGGCGCAAGACGTTTCTGCTAAACTTTCGTGCTCTTCCCTGCACTGCTTTTGTGCAATCTAACTCGCCGGCCCAAACCGCCAACGGCGGTCCAGAAGGAATCCGAGCATGACCTACGTCGTTACCGAATCCTGCATCAAGTGCAAGTATACCGACTGCGTGGACGTGTGCCCGGTGGACTGTTTCCATGAGGGCCCGAACATGCTGGTCATCGATCCGGACGAGTGCATCGACTGTACATTGTGCGTGGCCGAATGCCCGGTCGAGGCGATCTTCGCCGAAGACGACGTGCCTCCCGACCAGCGATCGTACACGGCGCTCAACGCCGAGCTCGCCAAAGCCTGGCCTGTGCTCACCGAGAAGAAGGCTCGCCCGCCGGACGCGGATGAGTGGGCCAAGGTGAAGGAAAAGAGCCAGCTGCTGGAAAAGTGACAACGATGACGGCATACGCGCCGCCGGCGGCCGGCTATCCCCGACATGCATGATCCCTCTCCCCGGGCGGGAGAGGGCTGAGGTGAGGGACGCGCGCGCTATCCATCGAAGGAGGGGGCTTCCTTAGCCGGCAAGTTTCCAGCGACACTGGTTATTCACCTCGTATACACGTCCCGTGGACGCTGAGCTGACCGAACGGCTTGCCCGGGGCGCCACCGTCGTAACCCCCAACCGGCGGCTGGCCGGCCGCCGTGCGCCGGGCCTTCGATGTTCGCGCCCGTGTCGGCGGCCAGACAGCCTGGACCGCCGCCGATGTCTTTGCCCTGGAATGCCTGGCTGGAGCGCGCGTTCCGCGACGCCTTTCTCCGGGGTGCTGTCAGCCGGTTATTGATGAGCGCCACTCAGGCGCGCGCTTTGTGGCAGCGGACCATCGCCGAAGCACCCGAGGGCCAGGGCCTGCTGCAGTTAGGGACCACGGCCGAAGCTGCCATGGAAGCTTGGGACCTGGTGCACGCCTGGCGCCTGCTGCCGGCGCTGCAATCCATTCCGCTGGCCGACGAGACGCACGCCTTTTTGCGCTGGGCACAGGCCTACGATGCCGTGTGCGCGCACGAGCAATTCATCGATCAAGCGCGGCTGGCGGACCTGGTGTGCGACCTGGCGCGCGCTGGCGCCTTCACCTTGCCCGGACATCTGGCTGCTGTTCGGTTTCGACCGCCTCGATCCGCAGCAGGACGCACTATTGGCGGCGCTGCGCTCCGATGGAGTGCGTGTCGACACCCAAACGTCGGCTGGCGCACCGTCGCCGGCGGCGGTGTTGCGCCATCCTGGGGTGACCGAAGAAGTCCGGGCCGCTGCCCAGTGGGCACGCAGTCGGCTTGCGGCCGACCCGGACACGCGCATCGGCGTCGTGGTGCCGGAGTTGACCCGCCTGCGCCCTACCATTGCGCGCATTTTCGATGAGGTGCTCCTGCCCGAACGGTTGTTGTATCCGGGTCGCTCGGTGGCGCGCTCGTGGAACATCTCGCTCGGACTGCCGCTGGCGCAACGGCCGCTGGTGCACGCGGCGCTGCTGATGCTGGAGCTGGCCTGCGGATCCGTCACTATCCACGGCGCTGGCCTGCTGCTGCGTTCTCCCTTCCTTGGCGGCGGCGAGAGCGAACGCATCGCACGCTCGCTGCTGGATGCACGGCTGCGTCGCCTGGGCGATCCCCACGTGACGCTGGAGCAGTTGATCTACCACGCCGGAGTCGAAGGTCATGCCCACACCTGCGGCGTGCTGGTCGATCGGCTGATGGCGCTGCGCTACCGCGTTCGAGAATTACCCGCGGGCGCACAGCCGGTCAGCTTCTGGGGACCGGCGTTGCAGTCTCTGCTGTCGGCGGTGCAATGGCCGGGCGAACGCGAGCTGAACAGCGACGAGTATCAGACTTTTCACAAGTGGAAGGAACTGATGGCCGGGCTGGCGCAGCTGGACCTGGTGTCTGCGCCGCTCACGTTCGAGGCTGCGGTTCACATGCTGCGCCGTCTTGCCGGCGAAGAGCTGTTCCAGCCGCAAACACCGGACGTGCCGATCCAGGTGCTGGGGCTGCTCGAGTCGGCCCAGCTCGACTTCGATCACTTGTTGGTGCTCGGACTCACGGACGAGGCGTGGCCACGGATGCCGCGGGCCAATCCGCTGCTGCCGGCGGCGTTGCAGCGTGCCCGCGGGGTTCCCCGCGCCGCAGCCGACGGCGAGTTGGCCTCTGCCAGCCGCTTGCAAGCGGGATGGCGGCAGGCCGCCCCGCACGTGCTGTTCAGCTATCACTGCGCGGACGGCGACCGTGCGCTCGGCCCGAGCCCGCTGCTGGCCGGGTTGCCCGAGGCGACGCTCGCCGAACTGGGCATTGAGCAGCCAGCCGACTGGCGCCGCGAAGTATTCGCGTCGAGGAAACAAGAGGTGATCGCCGACTGGACCGGGCTGGCGCTGCCCGAGGCGGCGGCGTTCGACGGTGGCGCGCGGTTGCTCCAGGATCAAGCGGCATGCCCGTTTCGTGCCTTCGCCGCCCATCGGCTCGGCGCTGTGTCGCTCCGTCATCCGCAGGAAGGACTCGATGCGGGAGACCGTGGAACGCTGTTGCACGCCGCGCTGGCTTGTCTGTGGTCCGAGCTTTCCAGCCAGCGTCGTCTGGTCGAAAGCGGGGACGCAGCACTGCTTGCATTGATCGAGCGATGCGTTGAGCGCGCGTTGCAGCGGCTGCGGACGCGCCGCACTTCCGCCTTCCAGAACCGTTTTCTCGCGCTCGAGCGCGCACGGCTGGTGGCCTTGGTTCAGGAATGGCTCAACGTCGAGCGCGGCCGCGATTCCTTCGACGTTCTCGCCTCCGAGGAGGATCGCGTCGTCAGCGTGGGCGGGCTCGACCTGAAGTTGAGGCTCGACCGTGTAGACCGCCTCGCCGGCGGTGCCAGGCTCTTGATCGATTACAAGACAGGCGACAGTGAGGTCGCCATGTGGATGGGCGAGCGCCCCGACGAGCCCCAGCTTCCGCCTCTATACCCTGGCTCAGACCGTTGCTGCGGACGCAGTGGCGTTCGCGCACGTGTGGCGCGGGGACTGCAGCTTCGTGGGGCTGGCGGCGCAGGGTGGTGTGGCGGACGGTGTCACGGAACTGGGGCGCAGCCGATACGCGCCGGACTATGCCGATTGGTCTGCGCTGCTCTCTGCGTGGCGGTCGACGCTCGAACGCCTGGCTGTGGCTTTCCGTTCCGGGGTGGCACCGGTCGATCCGAAGAAGCGCTCGATCACTTGCCGCAACTGTGATCTCCACACTCTGTGCCGCGTCAGCGAGCTGGCGGACCGCGGCTCGCCGATCGCACCCGAGGAGGTTATGGATGAATGAGGGCGTATCAGCCGCCAAGACTTTCCTCTTTCCGTTGATTGGGAGGCAAAGCGAGGCGGGCGGCCGATGATTGCCACGACGGCACATCCGGTGAACAGGCAGGACTTGCTCGCTGCGGACCGCCGCGCCCGCGAGGCGGCGCTGGACGCCGCTCGCTCTTTCATCGTCCAGGCGCCAGCTGGATCGGGCAAGACCGAGCTGCTGATCCAGCGGTTTCTCGCGCTGCTGGCGCGCGTCGCTGTACCGGAGGAGGTGGTTGCCATCACCTTCACGGTGAAGGCCGCGGGAGAAATGCGCGCGCGTGTTGGATGCCCTGAACGCCAGCCGCGCGGGCAGAGCTCCAGAGTCCGAGCACGAGCGCAGGACGCTGGATCTTGCCGCCGCGGTGCTGCGCGCGGACGGTCAGCGGCAGTGGGGTCTGACTGATAATCCCGGGCGACTGCGCATACAGACCATCGACTCGCTCTGCACCTCGCTGAGGCGCGCAGATGCCGCTGCTATCGCGGCTGGGCGCGCTGCCTAGGCCGACCGAGGATGCCGACGAGCTGTACCGTGAGGCAGCGCGCGAGACCTTGGCCCTGCTGGAAGAGCCGGGGTCGTCCGCACCGGTCGCTGCCCTGCTGGGCCACCTGGACAACGACACGGGCCGCGCGGAAGAGTCGCTTGCCCGCCTGCTCGCGCGGCGCGATCAATGGTTCGCGTCATCATCGGCGCTTCGATCGAACCGGACTGACGCAATGTCTCGTCAACCTGGTGTCCGACCGGCTGCAACGAACCCGCGCAGCGCTACCGGGGGATGGTCGCCGAGCTGCTGTTTTGTGCGCGCTATGCAGAGTGCCAACCTCGCAGCTGCGGGGACCGAGTCTCCGATCGCTTCCGTGCGCGATCTGGCAACGCTGCCCGGCGCCACTGCCGACCAGCTCGCGAGCTGGCAGGGGCTCGCCCATCTTATGCTCACCACTGAAAACGCGCCGCGCCGGCAGATGGATGCGCGGCTCGGCTTCCCGGCCGCGAGCGAGAAAGGCATCGATGCCACCGAGCGGCAGCGTCGCACACAGGCCAAACAGCGCATCAACGCACTGCTGGCACAACTTGCCGGAAACAACGGACTTCGCCGCCGCGCTGGCGCGAAGCCAGGCTGCTGCCCCAGCCTGAGTATAGCGACGACCAGTGGCGCTTCATCGAGGCGCTGTCGCCGCTGCTGAAGCTGGCGGTGGCTCAACTGGAGCTGGTGTTCCGAGCGCGTGGCGTCGTGGACTTTACGCAGTTGCTCATCGCGGCGACCCAGGCGCTGGGCGAACCAGAGGCGCCTACCGACCTGGCGCTGGCCTTGGACTACCGCATTCGCCACCTTTTGGTGGACGAGTTTCAGGACACTTCGCTCAGCCAATTCGAGCTGCTGCGGCGTGTCACGGCCGGCTGGGAACCCGGCGATGGGCGAACGCTGTTCGTAGTGGGCGACCCGATGCAGTCCGTCTATCGCTTTCGTGAGGCCGAAGTGGGATTGTTCCTGCGCGCACAGCACGAAGGCATCGGTAGTGTGGATCTGGAGGCGCTCACGCTGTCTCTGAATTTCCGCTCCCAGGCTGCCATTGTCGAGTGGGTGAACGGCGTCTTCGCGCAGGTGCTGCCCGTGCGCGAGGACCTCGGCACCGGCGCGGTGCCGTTCTCGCCGTCGATCTCCCGCATCCCTGCGCTCTCCGGGCAGGCCGTGACAGTGCACGCGGTCGGCGACGGTATCGCCGAGGCGAGCATGGTCGTGGAACTGGTCGCGGACGCCACGGCAGAAGATGTCGCCCAGCACATCGCGATCCTGGTGCGCAACCGCAGCCATCTCAGCGCGATCGTTCCGGCCCTCAAGGGCGCGGGCATGCGCTTTCGCGCGATCGAGATCGAGACCCTGTTCCATCGCCCGGCGGTGCAAGACCTGCATGCACTGACACGCGCGCGCTGCTGCATCCGGCCGACCGTGCCGCGTGGCTGTCGGTGCTGCGCGCGCCGTGGTGCGGATTGACGTTGATCGATCTCGAGATGCTCACGACTGATCCCCTGCTTGCAGGAGAGAACCTGCCCCGGACTCCGACTTGGGGTGAGGGGACCAATCGGCTCAGTCGCACCATCTGGCGGTCGATGATCGATGCTGAACAGACCGCGCGGCTGAGCCGCGACGGGCAATCGCGTCTGGCCCGCGTGGTCGAAGCCCTGTCGCCGGCCATCGAGCATCGCGCGCGCGGCGGTTTGCGCCAGCGCATCGAGGGCGGGTGGTTGCGCCTGGCGGACCCGCGAGCGTGCAGGAACCCACCGACCTGGAAGACGCGCAAGTCTACCTGGACCTTGGTCGAGGAACTGGAGCAGGGCGGCGATCTGGAAAACTTGGCCGCGCTGGAAACCGAACTGGGCCGGCTCCACGCGCTGCCGGACGTCCAGGCGCCGGACACGCTCCAGGTGATGACCATCCACAAGGCCAAAGGGCTCGAGTTCGATACCGTTATTCTTGCGGGACTCGGGCAGTGACACGGGCGGCGACCCCTCCGAGCTGCTGCGTTGGCTCGAGCGGCCGCGCGGGACACGGCGACAGCGACCTGCTGCTGGCCGCGATCAATCCGCACGGCGATGAGGATGACCCGATCTACTCCTGCGTGACGCGCCTGCTGCTCGAGCATCAGCGGCACGAAGAGGGGCGCCTTTTGTATGTAGCCGCTACGCGTGCGCGCAGGCGACTGCACCTCGTGACCCAGGTGAAGCTCAAAGAGTCCAACACCGGCGCGACAGTAGTCGCCCCGCCGTCAAAGGGCGCGTTGCTGGCCAGGCTCTGGCCCGCGCTGCAATCCGGGATCGAGCGCGACGTGGGTGCTGCAGGATCAGGACCACCTTCGGCACGGCACGCAACGTCGCAGGTCCGATGACTTATCCCCTGCGCCGCCTGGCGCCAGGATGGCCGCTGCCCGCTCTGCCGCCACGGGTTGCCTGGCATCGAGTGGAGCGCGAGGAGGAGGCACGCGATACGGTGGTGTGAGTTCTCCTGGGTCGGCGAGACTGCGCGCCACGTGGGCAGCGTGGTGCATGCGTTTCTGCAACGCATGGCGGACGAGGGCCTGGGCAGAGTGGAATACAGAGCGGATCGAGGGTCTGGATGTGGTGCTACGCCTGGCGCTCAAGCAGGAGGGTGTGCCCGAGCGTGAGCTGGGCAGCGCACATGCTCGCGTAATGCAGGGGCTGCGAGGCGTGCTGGCCGACCCTCGGGCCCGGTGGATCCTCGGCAGCGAGCATCAGGAGGCCCGTTCGGAATACCGGCTCACAGGCGAGCTGGATGGTGCCTTCGTCAACGTCGCGCTGGACCGCACCTTCGTCGACCGGCATGCGCATACGCTGGATTGTCGACTACAAGACCGGCACGCACCAGGGCGGCGATGTAGAGGCTTTTCTCGACCGCGAGCAGGAACGCTACCGCGCGCAACTCGAAAAGTATGCTGCGCTTTCTGGCTCGCACCGAGTCGCGTCCGATCCGGCTGGGGCTCTACTTCCCGCTGCTCAACGGGTGGCGGGAGTGGGAAGCGCCGGTCGGTTCGAGCACGGGATAGACTTGACGCGGTGGAGGAGGCCCTGTACAAAGGGTACTCCCGGATTCTCAAGTAGTGAAATCGCTCGTCCGCATGTAGTCGCTCACGCGCTACTCATCAGGTGGTCCCTTCTCTCTCCTTGAAGTTTCCGCAGCCGGGCGCGAGCCGAATCTCTAATTTCAGGAACAGTAGACATGACTACCGGTATCGTCAAATGGTTCAACGACGCCAAAGGCTTCGGCTTCATCACCCCGGATGGCGGAGGCAGAGGATTTGTTCGCAGCATTTTTCCGCGATCCAGGGTGGCGGCAGCTTCAAATCGCTCAAGGAAAACCAGAAGGTCGCCTTCGACGTCACGACTGGACCTAAGGGCGAGCAAGCCACCAACATCAAGCCGATCGACTGACAGCGATCGGTGAGTGAATTAAAGCCCGGGCGACCGGGCTTTTTTATTCGTCATACGAAATCCGCGCCCGCAACGCCAGCGGTCGCGTGACGCGGTTCAGCGGCGCGCCGTATACTCCGAGAAGATTGCCCGTCTGAACATGTCTGCGCGCCGCACTCAAGCCGGCCAGCTCCAACGCCTCCAGCACCTGTGGCCGGCGGACACAGGCCTCAATCGTGTCCCAGAAGTAGCTAGAACAGCACTGGCGTGTCCGCGTGGCGCGCGACGGCGCGCGAGACCAGCGGCACGACATACCCCATGTAAAACTTCAGCGAGCTGCCGCGCCATGCGCCTGGGGTGGCGTGATCTCGAGCAGACACACAAGCCCGCCTCGGGCGCAGCACGCGGCGAAACTCGCGAAATACGCTGCCTAAGTCCGCAACGTGTCGCAGGGCGAAGCCGAGGCTCACGAAGTCGAACTGGGCGTCGGCGAATGGGAGCCGCTCGGCAGTTCCCTGCACGAGTGGAACTCCCATGGCTTGCAGGCCGCTGCGCATCATGGCGGCGCTCGGGTCGAGGCCGATCACGTCGTGCGCAGCGCCGACCACGGCCAGCGCTTCTCGGGTCACCAGCCCGGTTCCGGCCGCCACATCGAGTACGCGCATGCCTGCCTGAAGTCCCGCGCGCAGGAGAGCTGGCGCCGATACCGGGAAGCCGCTCCGAAAGCTGCCGGGCGCTCGACGCGGTCATAGTCTCCCGCAGTGCGATCGAAGATGTCGCGCACGAGAGGCGCGCCGCTCCTCCGCGCGCTCGTAGTATTTCGGCAGCACCAGGTGAGGCGGGTGCGCGAGGGGGCGAGCGTAGGGTCAGAGTCCTCCACGCCAGACATCAGAGCCTACGGAAGCTGGATCTGCCTTGCCACCCAGAGCGCCGGAGGCAGACTCGGCGGCACCAGGCTTCAGGGATGACGATCGAGGAAGAAGCCTGCCGGCGCATTTCTTCCACCATTCTCGCACTGCATTCTCCACCGCATGCTTCTTCGCGGCCGGCGTGTATTGGGCGACAGCCTGGGACAGCGATGCCGCCGTCGGAGCTCGAAGCTGAGCGGCAGCGCACCACATGCTGGTGTAGATCTGCGCCTCGCCGATGTAGATGGTGCTTCTCTTCGGGTCCGGTGCGCCGTCGGTCGTGACCGGCGTGAGCACGCGGATGGCGCCTACCTTGCGGTCGGTGAACAGTTCTTCGCGGTAAAGCGCTGCGGGATCCATCTTGGGTTCCGGCATGCGCGGTCTTGCCTCTCGGCCATGGTCGCCTCGTCGATAAGTGTGGGTCCAGGCAACAGCGTACCACCAAAGAAAGTGTCAGGAATTGACAAACCGCAGTTGCCCATCCGGGCGTGTCAAACCGCCTCAGTGCAGGGAACGAGGTAGGACGACATCAGCAAGGCCAAGAAGAGCACGCGGGTGGGGCCTCGGCTGCTCCGTGGTCGACGGTTGCGTGTTTTCGCATATCGTCACCTTAGTGGGTGAACGCGCAAGGCCAGCGGACAGGTCCCTTTCCTGCACCACACGACCCAAATCAGGCCCACAATATGGGGCGAAATGGCAAAAATCCTCGTCATCGATAACGGGCGTCCTCCGGATTACCTCCGTCTGCACCTGGAGACTGCAGGCCATCAGGTTTTTGTGGCGGAGGATGCCATCGCCGGGCTGCGCCTGGCGGTCTCTATCCGTCCGGACCTGATCCTTTCGGGCGCGGACAAGCCGGGGGATGGACAGCGCCAAGCTCCTGTCCGCGCTGCGCAGTAATAAACTCACCGCGCCGACCCCGATCATCCTGCTTTCGACGCTGAATGATCGCGACAGTATTCGCCAGGTGCTGGATCAGGGCGCCGACGATTTACCTGTCCCCGCCGGTCACCCGCGAGACGCTGCTCCAAACTGTGGCAGTTCGACTGCGCCAGCCCAGAGACCGTGCGCGACGTGGGCGTCAACACCATTCCTCCGGCAGCCACGCCGTCTCTCCGGTACCCGGACGGATCCGGCCGCAGCGCAGGCGCTGCGCTCTACCTCGGGGATGACATCGACGACCGGGTTCACCGCCCGCTCGGCGGGGATGACCTTCTACAACGCGGGCACTCCGCAGGAAGGCCGCTACGGGACCGTGCTGTTCTCCGATATCCGCAATTTCTTGACCCTGGCGGAAGTGCTGTCTACGGCCGAAGTCGCGGAGGTGCTGAATGCCTACTTCGTGCGCGCCTGCGAACCGATCCTGCAGCAAGGCGGCTGGATCGTGAAGCTGCTGGGTGACGGCGTGCTCGCGATGTTCGAGCCGACCGCGCGCAATGTGGCTGATCACGCCGAGCGGGCGCTGCGCGCCGCCCTGTTTCACGTCATCGTGGCACAGCGCTTCAACACCTGGCTGACGCGCCGCTTTCCGGACCGCCGGCTACCCGACTTCGCGGTTGGCATCGGCGTGCATACCGGTGACGTGGTGGTGGTGCGGGTCAATACCGGGGCGGGTGTGGACACCACCATCATCGGCGACACCGTGAATGTGGCGTCGCGCCTCGAAGAGCAGACCAAGAAGCTCGGTGCGAGTGTCGTCACCACGCTGGAGACGCTGGGACAAGCCGGCGCGCGCTTCATCCCCGGCAAGCGCGGCTCGCTGCTGATCCGCGGCCGCAACTCGCCGGTGGAGATCACCGAGATCGTGGGCTTGCGGCCGCGCCAGAACGCGGACATGCGCTCGCTGCACACCTACGAGATGATCAAAGAGGCGGTGGCCAAGAATGCCAGCTTCATCATGCGCGTGCGCGATCAGGTGCTGGCGGAACCGCATCGCCTGCGCAGCACCGGTCAGATTCACGCCGCTGCGGCCGTCGGACGCCCCGATCAAGATCCCGGGCTACAAGCTGGTGCGGCGCTTGGGGCAAGGCGGGATGTCGCGCTCTTTCCTCGCCGAATACGAGCCTACTGGTGCAGTGCGTGTGCTGAAGGTGCTGAACATCAACGAGGGTGGCTTCGACCTGTTGCAGCGCTTTGTGCAGGAGCACGACATCATCTCCCAGGCGCGTCACCCGAGCGTGGCAACGATCTATGGCCACGGGCAGACCGACAGCCACGCCTATATTGTGATGGAGTACTTCGCCGGCGGCGATCTGCGCGAGCGTATGCATGAGGCGCTGCCGCCCGGACTGGCTTTGGATTACCTGCGCCAGGTGACCGAGGCGCTGGTAGCGATCCATGGGCGGGGCATCGTGCACCGCGACCTGAAACCGGACAACCTGATGCTGCGCGACGATGGCTCGCTGGCACTGGCCGACTTCGGCATCGCCAAGAACCTCGCCTCGACTCTCAACCGTACCCGGCAAGGAGAAGGTCTGGGAACGCCGTTCTACCTGAGTCCCGAGCAGGCCCTCGGGAAAAAGGTCGACCAGCGCTGTGACCTGTACAGCATGGGTGTGATGTTCTTCGAGATGCTGACCGGCGAGCGCCCCTACGCGGGCGAGGATCCTCCCACGTTGCTGAACAAGCACATTCACTCGCCGGTGCCCCGGCTGCCGATGCGGTTCGAGCGCTTGCAGCCGCTTCTGGAGAAGCTGATGGCCAAGCGACCGGAGGAGCGCTTCGATTCGGCGCAGGCGGCATTGATCGCGATTCGGGAACAGCTGGACGCAATCGGCGCAGGTCTCGAGGGGAGGCAATGGCCGCACTCGCCGAACACGAGGCCATAGGCGCAGGCGCCGAAAAGAATACAAAGCGTGCAGGTGCCGAAGAGAATGCAATACCCGCAAGGGCCGAAGACCACGCAACGCGCGTTGGCGCCGAAGGGCAGGAGAGCCAAGTTACGCGGGCCGACGACGCGGACGCGACTCCAACCCGGTGAAGCCCGCGTCCACCGCCATCCGGGCGTCGCTATAATCCGGGTTTCTGGAGTGTCTGTCGCTTGAGCCACGTCGATCCCATGTCAGATAGCGCGATTCGCATCGAACCGGCGCCCGAGCGTCCGCCCGGCCCGCTGCCGGAAGACCTCGGCTTCGGGCGAATCTTTACCGCGCGCATGTTCACGCAGCGCTATACGCCTGAAGCGGGCTGGCACGACGCCGTCATCGGCCCCTATCGTCCGTTGCAGATGGATCCGGCGGCGCTGCCGTTTCACTGCGGGCAGATGGTGTTCGACGGCACCAAGGCTTATGCGCGGGCCGATGGCGATGTGAACCTGTTTCGCGTGGAGCGCAACGCAGAGCGCTTCAACCGCTCGGCCGAACGGCTCGCCATGCCGCCAGTGGATGTGGCGCTGCATGTCGCCGCCATCGAGCGGTTGGTGGCGCTCGAGGGCGCGTGGGTCCCGCGACAGCCGGGCTCGGCGCTCTACATCCGGCCGGTGATGATCGCCACCGACGCGAGCCTGCTGGTGCGCGCGAGCCGCGGCTACTTGCATTACATCGTCCTGAGCCCCGTCAGCCCGTACTTTGCAGGTGGGTTCCGGCCCGTGTCGGTGTCGATTTCCAACCAGCACGTGCGTGCGGCGCGCGGCGGCACCGGCGAGGCGAAGACACCGGCCAATTACGCTGTCAGTCTCTATCCGACCGAGCAAGCGATCGCGCAAGGGTACGATCAGGTGCTGTGGCTCGACGCCGCGGAGCGGCGTTACGTGGAAGAAGCGGGCGCCATGAACATCGCGTTCGTGTACGAGGGCCGGCATATTCGCACGCCCGCGCTGTCCGGCAGCATCCTGCATGGCATTACTCGCGATTCCATCCTGCGGCTCGCCCCGAGCTGGGGTTCGAGGCGAGCGAAGACCGCATTGACGTGCGGGAGATGCTGCGCGCGACGTCGACCGCGGCGTGATCACCGAAGTGTTCAACATGGGTACCGGCGCGGTGCTGGCGCCGGTCGGACGCCTCGGCTATCAGGGGCGGGACTACCTGGTGAACGGAGGTCAGCCCGGGCCTGTTGCGCAACAACTCTATCGGGCGCTCACCGATATCCAGTACGGGCGCGTTCGGACCCTTACGGATGGACACGGGTTGTCTCGCTCCACGCCCCGATCTTGAGCGAGGCGTTGGGCTGATGCGTTGCGCTCGAGCGCAAGTGCACGGACGGACCTGAGGAGCAGAGCGTGGAGCTGACCGCCTTCCGTCAATCCCTCAGCGCGGCGATGCCGCCAGAGGGCCTCGATTCTGCTTGTGTGCGCTCTGGCACGAAGGCAAGGGTGATTGGAAGCGCGCGCACGAAATCGCGCAGGACGAGGAGGGCGCATCGGCTGCGTGGGTCCACGCCTACCTGCATCGCAAGGAAGGCGATCTGTCCAACGCCGGGTACTGAGTGCCGGCGCGCCGGCAAGCCGCCGGCGAAGAATTCTCTCGAAGAGGAATGGGCGGAGATCGCTGCGGCGTTGTTGCGTGACTAGGGAAGCTCTGCGTGTGGTCACTGCTCGCGCAGGAGCGGAAGCACGACCTCGCGATAGTAGTCCGGCGTCTTAACGCCCCAGCGCTTGTGGCGCAGCACGCCGTTGCGGTCGATGAGGAACGTGGTCGGCGTGGGATAGCGGCGGCCGAAGCCGTTCGCCTGGAGCTCATCCACCATCGCGCCGGGCAGGTTGTAGATGCCGAGCATGCGGGCGACCCGCTCGCGATCCGTTAACTCGTCTACGCCCAGCGCGATCACGTCAAAGCCCTCATTGTGGTGCTGCTCGTAGAAGGTTTCGAGGTTGCCGATCTCGTATGCGCAAAACTTGCAGTAGCTGGAGTAGAAATTCACCAGCACAACACGGCCTTTCATCTGCTGCAGATCGAAGGCCCCGCCGGAGAAGAGTATGCCTTTCAAGGCCGGGGCCGGCTGATCGATCTCGGGCACCGCCCGTGCCCACGAAGCCAGCAGGAGCATAGCCAGGCCGAACAGGACCGCGACTCCCCGGGCCAGACTCTCGAAATTGCGGCTCTCGCAATCGTGACTCTTGTACTGGCGACTCTTGCCGCCGCGCCGCCCGGCAGCGTTCGCCGGCTCCGATCGCCGCTCATGACTGCGTCTGCACCGTCTGCAGGCAGGTGAAGATCCGCTGCTGCGATGACGACAGTCCACCAAAGCACGACCCAGTACTCGCTTCCTTCATTTCCTGCACCTGTACTGTCAAATCCACGCAAAACGGCGAGGCATGAATCGCCCCGCCGATGGTCAACGCGCGAGCCCGAAGCGTCCAGGGTGCGCGCCGCACGAAGACGTCCACCAGGAACAGAGCCAAGGCCGCCGCCGCGAAATATTGCCAGAGCGCTTTGGATACAGACCCGCCGTCTCCCAAATCCGCGAAGATCTCAGACGCCTTCGGGGCGAAGCTTTCCGCCGGTGCTTTCGCTGAGCGCTTTCAACAGCGGCAGGTTCGGCGGCAGCACGCGGTATTCGTCGGAGTACGGGTAGAACAGGCTGCGCGTGCCGGCTCGCGCCGCCTCCTGCATCCGACACGCCGGGGCTCTCAATCAGTTCGAATCGAAAGGCGCAGCGCGGGGTGCGGCCAACGGCAGGTGCGCTCGATACGTGCCCGGTGCCACTTGGCGCAACACGACGACGGTGGAATGTCCTGCGGGCACGGCGATGCGCACTTTCGGCGCCAAGGCGTTGCGGTAGGTTCCGTCCGGGCCGCGCGCCGTCAGCACGATCACCGCCTCCCGCCCTCCCGCGAGACACGCCATCCGAGCTGCTCACCGGCGTCGCGCCGCATGCTAGCACGCACCACCTGCGCCCACATCTGTCCGTAACCCGGCCAGCTCAGCCAGTCGGCGGCCCAGCGATTCGTAACGTCGGAGAGGAACGCCACGGTCTTGCCCAGGCCGTAGTGAGTCTCCGCCAGGCAGAGGCTGTCCGTTCTTCGCGTCGAGGAGCACGTCCGGAGAATCGCTTTGGCTTGGCAACCACGAAGCCCCTGAGCATCGGGGCCCGGGCAAAGTTCACCCCCGCGAGCATCTCGCTCCGGCCGCGGACGATAGGACGAAACGGCTCCTCTTACGATAGATTCGCCCAGCAGCCGCCGGGTTTCAGCGACGAACATTCCGGGATCTCGGTATCCGCGGTTGCGACGTAACTTCTGCCGCTGGTCCACGTCGCAAAGGCCTTCTTCATCAGCTCGAGGTTCGGCTTGTCACCGACAGCCACGGTCGAGAGCGTGATTTTTGCCTCCACCAGCTCGGCCGCAATCTGTGCAAAGCCGCCTTGCGCACCCGTCGCGGGCTCGGGTGCTTCGCTGACTCCATTCTCTCGACGGATCGTGTCCTCGCGAACCTTGCGGATCATCTCCATGGCTTCTTCGCTTTGCGAGCGTGCGGAGGCGGCATCTGGCGTCGCCGTGTCGCCATCGGACAGCAGGATGATGTGTTTGGACTTGGCATGCGAATCTTTAAGCAGCTGGTAGGCATGCACCAGTGCGACGTAAATGTTGGTCTGCCCGCTCGAGCTCATGCTGCTGATCAAGTCCTCGGCGCGACGCTTGCTCCCCACTGCGCCCAGTGGTACGACATCGTGGGCTTTGGAATCGAATGCGACCACGGCGAGCCGGTGCTGTTCGTCCAGCAGGTCGAGGGTTGCCAATGCCGCAGATTTTGCGAGCTCCAGCTTGTGTCCCCGCATGCTGTAGGAGCGGTCGATCAACAGGACGAGGTCGAGGTCCTCGCGCTTGCGCCGCCCTTCGAACTTGACCGGCAGCAGCCGCTCGAGAGGGCGGTGTTGGCGAAGCCCTGCTTTCCATAGGTGTTCTCTCCCGCGGTAAAGATGAGTCCGCCACCCTGATCCCGCACGAAGGCCTCCAGGCGCTTGCCCGGCGCTCCATCGATGCCCTCGGCTGAGACGTCGCTCAAGACAACTGCGTCCTTGCCATCGAGCAGGCTGGGTTCGCGCGCGAACCCATCGACGGTGGCAACCGTGACGTCGATCCCCTGCTCGGTCAAGGCGTCGGCGAGATAGTGCGCGCTGGACGGTGCCCTCTCGACGTACAGCAGCTTGGCGCGGGGCCCCACCCAGATGGACTGCGTGAGCGCGTCGTTGCGCTTTACCTGGTCACCTTCCGTGGACACCAGGACGGTGATGGTGTTGTCTCCAGCGACCGGAAAGCGAACCTGGAAGGCCAGTTCGTTCTCGCCCGGAGAGAGCGCCGTGAACTGAGTCGCGAGGATCCGGTCTGTGCTTCTCACCTCGACGCGCGCAGGGGTCTGCAACCGCGAAACACGCGCACCTTGACCCTGACAGGCTCCTGCTGCCGCACGTCGTCGGGAGCAACCAGCGCTTTCTACCCAGGCGTCGTTCGCCATGGCCGCCGTCGCAGGGACGGCAAACACCCGCACGCGGTCAGCCTGTGCTCGCGGGAGAGCACGCCAGACGTCCCCGTCGGTCTGGTTGCCGTCGGTAAGGAGAACCAGGCGCTTTGCATCGCCGGGGGCGAATCCGAACATCGAGGTGCGCAGTGCCTGCTCCAGGTCGGTCGCGCGCCCTGGTCGATGGCTCCCGCGGGATCGCCACTGCTTTGTACCTGCCGCGCTCGCCTCCTCCTGGGTGAGCATCACCGCGGGGATGTCGTCCAGGCGGGTCACCAGTCGAGCCCGGTCGGCAAACACGACATAGCGCGCCTGTGCCGGCCGGTACAAGGCGTTGGCCTGGCGCATCCAATCCAGAGCAGAACGCACGAACTCCGGCGACACGCTGTGCGATATGTCCAGCGCGTAGACGACCGAGATGTCGTGGCTGTGCACGCGCAGCGTGGGGTCCATGAGCGCGACGGTTACCAGACACAGTGCAAGCGAGCGCAGCAGTGCAGCACCGCCACGCGCCGCCGGCTCAAGCTGGTACGGCCGCGGCGCACGCCCAGCCAGACGACCGGCAATGCGGCGAGTAATCCAAGCGGCCACACGGCAGCGAACTGGATCGGCAACATCAGCGCAGTCGAGCAGCAGCATGAAAGGGCGCTCTTGCATGCGCTCTAGACTGTCACGCGACGAGTAAACGTCAGCCAGTCGACGACCAGCAGCACTGCGGCCAGCAACAGCAACAGGACCCACGGCTCGACCAGCCACCAGCGACGGCGTGCGACCACCCGCGCCGGATCGGGTGCCGGGTCGGCAAAGCGACTGCGGTTGATCTGCGCGTAACCAGGGTCGAGCACGTTGGCAACTACATGCGAGCGTTTTCCTGCGCTGGTGATGGTGTAGACATCCGGGCGGTTCGCCTGGAATACCGTCCCGGCGGGTACGCGCACAGCGGCGACTGGACGCCCATGCCCGTCGCGGACCTCGGCATCGATCAACGGCACTAGGATGCTTCCGAGCTCGCGGGTGAGGAAGCCTGGTCCATCGGCGAGCCAGTTCAATGCGTTGCCCAGGAACACCGGGAAGCCGGGCTGGAGCGCGAAGTTGGAGTCTTGCAGCGCGAAGCCCACTTCGATCCAGGGCGAGGGCCCGTTGCCTGCGCTCACCAGCGCTCTCTCCACGCTCCCCTTCACCAGCACGAGACTGCCTGCGGCACCGACGGGGGCAACTTGGGCGCGCCGGATGCGAATGTCGCGCCACGCCACACCGGCGGTCACAGGATGCGTGTCGTCCCAGCGGGTTATCGATGGATTCTTGATCTCCTTCGACATTGCACTGAGCCAGGCGCACCAGGCGCTCCGAATACTAGAGCGCCGGCGGGTGGCGGCACGCGCGGAGCGAAACGGTCGAAGACGTAGGCATCGAACGCCGGCGACGGGCGATAGGCCGACGGGCTCGACATGGTGACCTCGAAGCCGGGCAGCGAGCGAATCGAGTCTCGAGGAACGCATTGCCGTCGGTCACTACCAGTACGCGCTTGGACCGATGCGGAAGCACCAGCGTGTACGCGAAGTCGTCGAGATCGAATGCGTCGCCCTGCGCGCTCACCTCGGCGCGCAGCACGCCTTCCGGATACGGTGTCACGTCGAAGATCTCGTCGACCATCTCGCCCGCAGGCATGCGCCCAGTTGCGCGCCAGCTGAAAGTCGGGCGCGCCGGCGATCACGAGTTTCACGGCCAAGGTACGCGGGCGAGGCATTGAGGATCTGTACCAACGCCTGATAGCGCGTGGGATCGTTCGGCAGCGGTCGAGCTTCGAAGGCCGTCACGGCGACGTTGATCGCCGGCTCGAACACGGAGTGATCAATCGTCCCCTTGGCGGGACTGAGCGCTGACACGCCATCGCTGAACATGTGGATCTCCACGCTCCCGGCGGGCAAGGGCGGAGGCCGTGCGATCCCGAAGAAGGCGCGGCGTCAGGCGGCTAAGTTCCGCGAGCGCTGCGTCCGGGCTGACGAAGCCCGACGGCACCGCCGCACCCATGGTGTCCAGAATCATCACCCGGCTGCCTGCGCCTGCGCGTTCCACGACTGCGCGAGCGCGCTCGACCCGCATGACGCCATCGGCTCTTGCCGTCCAAGGTTCGTGCCGCCATCGACGGCGAGTCGTCGAGGACAAGGACGAGGCGCTGGCTTATACCTCCGACCGCGGCCACCTCCGGGCGTGTGAGCGCCAGTGCAATGCTCAAGGCCGTGCACAACGCGAGGAGAATGGACAGCAGCCAGCGCCAACGCCTGGTTCTGCCCTGCCGACCTGCGAGCGCTCGCCAAAGCAGTGTCGAAGAGACGACCACTCGCCGGGTTCGTGGCTTGAGCAGGTAGAACAGCACGACCAGTACCACGACCATCGTCAGAAGGACGAGAGCCGCATACGACGAGAACGCGGCGAACCTCACTCTCCTTCGCGTGCTCGGTCAGAAAGTATTTTTGACCGCTGCACGGTAGGCCAGAGGCATCTGCTCCGCATCCAGGGACTCTTCAGTGGTTGTGCGTGGCCGGGCGGTGACGGTTTGGTAGTCCAGCCGCGCAGCCTGCGCACGCGTGGCGGCATAGAACGCTTCGGTGTACCCTCGTCCTGCTCGCTATCGTTATGCTCGACGCGAACTCGCTGCAACTGCGCGGCGAGGCGCAGGGTGCGCTTTCCCAGAACCGGGTCCGATGCAGCGTCGCCGGCTGGATCGCCCTTGGCAGGTTGCGTATCTCCGGCGCCGGCCTGGCTGACGCCCACGCGACGGCCCATCGCGCCTCCGCTCGCATTGCTTGGGCCGCTCTGCTGCCCACCTTGACCCTCGGCCTGCACCTCGCCTCGCCGCCCCTGCCGCCTCTGGAGATTGCGCGCAGCACGGCGTTCAGCGCGTCCTCTCTGCACTGTGGCGCCCAGGCTGGTCGCCCTGCTGCTCGTCGTCGGGTTGATCGCCTGGCTCTTGCGTAACCCGAGCGACGGGTCCGGCGTTTGCGCGAGAGCCGGCGTCCGGCTCGGCATCGCCATTGTGCTGGAGCATCTCCCGAAGTCGCGCGACGATGCCGGCCGCCAGCTCAGCGGACATCTGTTCTCCCTCGAGTTGCGCGGAGGGGGGGCGGATACCTTGCGCGCGCCTGGCGAAGCTTCTCCAGTAGCTCGAGCGCGCGCTCCGCGTCGTGCGCGTCGACCGCACGCTGGATTGGCTCGAGCCCGGGTCCGGGTTCCAGGCCACGCGTCAGCTGCTCCACTTTGCAACCACGCCGCGTCATCGGTTGTGAGAGCCGCGGGCCGGCGCGGGCATGCCGTCGGCGGCGAGCGGTGGCCGCTCATCCTGGGCTGGACGCCGGAGTCCCAGGGCGTCAGTAGCGGATCGGGATGAACGCTCTGCCAGGGGCCCTTCACGCAAAGTGGCCTTCCTGGGAATAAGTCAGTCGCGGCGAGAGCCAGGCCAACGTTCCTGCCGTCAGCGCCAGAGAGAACCGCGGCGAATACGCTCCGGGGAACGACCAGCGGGAACAATCGGCATGGGTCGATGCGATGCGCCGTGTACGCGGCATGCCGCAACGCCAGATCGATCGTGGGCGTCGTCCGCGCCTGCAGGACGAACCAGTAGGCGCTCTTCAGTTCGTCTTTGAGGTGGGCGCGCGCATCTGCTGCGCCAGCCCGCATGTGCGAGCGTAGGTTGTTGCATGAGCCGCATGGCGAACAGCGCAACGACCGCGAGCGCTGCCAATATGAGCAGTGGTGCGAGGCCGGCGATCACGGCTGCGGAGTCGATCACGGTCTCGAGGACCTGGTAAGAGGGGCGAGCAGGCCGAACAGCCCGCATGCCGTCCATCCGAGCCCCGCGCAGCCGGCGATTGAGCTGCAATCGGGCGGCGATCCGAGCCAAGCGGTGAAGCAGGATCTCGCGTTCTCGTCATGACCCAGGACGGTGGGCAGCGGAGTGCGGGAGCGGCACTGCGGCAGAGGCCAGTTGCGCCGGCTTTCGTCTCGATCTAATCGTTGGGCAATCGTATCATACGGGCCTTGGCGGAAACCGCTCCGCGAGCCGCAGACGCTGCAGTGCAGCCCCGACCGACAGGCTGAGCCTTCACGATGGGAGGATGATGATGGGGTTGCTCGGCGGCTCGTGCCGGCTCGCGCGTGCGGCTGCGTTTGTCCTGTCGTGGGCACTCGCTTGCAGTGCAGGTGCGCTGGGGCGCAAACAAGCCCAACATCGTCTATATCCTGGCCGACGACCTGGGATGGAAGGACGTGGGTTTCATGGCGGCACGATCCGGACGCCGAACCTCGACCGCCTCGCAGCCAACGGTGCGGTCCTCAATGCGTTTTATTGCCAACCGTTCTCGGCCCAGACGCGCGCTGCGCTGATGACCGGGCGCTACCCCATGCGCTATGGACTGCAGACCGCCACCATCATGCCGTCGAGCCAGTTCGGTCTGCCCGCCGACGAACGCACGCTGGCACAGGCGCTGAAGGAAGCGGGGTATGGCACGCGGCGTTCATCGGCAAGTGGCAGCTCGGTCACGCCAAGCAGGAATTCTTGGCCCACCAGCGCGCGGGTTCGACTACTTCTATGGTTCCTTGTCGGGTCGCGTCGACCACGTCCTCAAACAACCAGCCAAGGCCGATTGGCGCGCGCAACGAACAGCCGGTGAAAGAGCGAGGGCTACGTCACGGCACTCGCCGGGCAGGGACGCCGCCAACCTTCATCGGCAACGCACGACCGCGCGCGTCCCGCTTCTTGCTGGTGCTGTCGTTCGCTGCGCCGGCCGCGCCGTACGGTGCTTCAAAGAGAGTTTGGTCGAGAAGTATCGCGACGTCTCGAGCCGGCGCGACGCAGCTACGCAGCCGCCGTGACAGCGCTGGACGACGCGGTGGGGCAAGTCGTCTTAGCTTTGGAGCAGCGCCGGATGCTGGACGACACCTTGATCGTGTTTCCACAGCGACAACGGTGGTGCCTTGCCGACCAAGTTCCCGACCGGCGATGCCGACGTTGACGATTTCGCCCGCGGATAACGGCGTGTTCAGAGACGGCAGAGGAAGCCTCTACGAAGGCGGCGTGCGCGCGGTCGCGCTGGTCCTCACGGCCAGGCAGGATCAAGCCCAAGAGCGTGGTGACCGACATGCTCCACGTCACCGACATGTACGCCACGCTGCTGCGAAGCTCTCTGGGCGCAGCGCTCGAGGCAGCCGAAGAAGCTCGATGGGATGGATCTCTGGGCGACGCTAGCGGAGGAGAGGGCCCAGCCCCGCACAAGGAGATCTGATCAACGTCGAGGATTTCCGTGGCGCGATCCGGCATTGGGGAATGGAAGCTGGTGCTCTATGCGAGCGCTGCCGAGCCGGTTCGAGCTTGTAGCCGACATCGCTAACGATCCGGGAGAGGCGGACAACGTCGCGGATCGATACCCTGAACAGGTCAGCAGATGTTGGCCCGGCTAGACGCGTACGCCTACGAGATGGCCCCCGCCAAATACTTGGAGGAACTCGTCGCCACCAGTCGGGACAGACGCCGATCTTCTGGAGGGTCAACCCTGGTCCGCAGATAGTGGGCCCGCGGCCCGTCAAGGCCTCGGTCTGAATGGTCTGCAGGAACGCGTAGGATGCGCCAGAGCGTATCGCTCGGGAGCACTCCACCCCACACGGGCAGTGCCCTTGTCCATGCGCGGCCGGTGTGCACCGTCTGCCAGAACACTGTGATCGCGTCGTCGCCGTAGCGGATCTTGAGGCGACGCAGGTCGCGCGGGCGCTTCCTGCGCCGCGTTGGGTCCGTGGCAGGGCACGAAGTACTGGTTCAACAGGCTGCGGCCTTCCTCCACGACATCGGTCCGTCCTTCGTACGGATTCTTCTCGGCCGGCCTTCCTCGTCTTCGCCGCGCGGGACGCAGGAGCTGACTAGGGCCAGAGCAAAGGTCAAGGCGGCAGCGTGCCACAACCTGCGGCTCACGTACTCCTCATCTCTAATGTTGTGCCGGATGCAAATCGGCGGGACCGTTGCGACCGCCGCGCTCTGATCGAGTTACGCGAGGCCGGATCAGCTGCCGAGTTCGAACACCACGAGGATCCTCCTCGGACTGGCGTCGATCACGCGCTGGCCGGGATCTTTACCGAAGAACGAGGGCGGACCCTTCGGTGCGGCCGGCCACCACGGCCAGATATGCTTGCCACCGACGACGTAGGTGACTGGGCTTTGCAGGATGCCGGTCCCAACATCGAAGGTCCACAACACGTTGCCATTTTGCGCATTGACCGCCTTCAACTCGCCGTGCTGGCTAGCCGTAGAAGACCAGACCGCCGGCGGGTCGTCAACGCGCCGCTCAGGAATGGCAGATCCTCCTGATGCCCCAGACCTTTTGCCCGCTACCGGGTCCCAGGCGATGAACTCAGACAGGTTGGCGCCGCTGTTGCCCGCCAGTGTCGAGGTTGAACTCGGAGGCCAGGTAGAACTTGCCGGGGGTGTGCTCTTCGTCCTGCTGGCGATGTCCATGCACATATTGAAGGTGGGAATGGCGACCGAGCCGTTCTCGCTGGCTGAAAGACATCGGCTCCCAGTTCTTGCCGCCGATCAGGTTCCGGGCAGACATTGCGCGCCCATACGCCCAGGCGCGGGCGCTTGGCCGGATCCTCGACCGGCATGCCGGTGCTCAGGTCCACCTTTTTCGCCCAGTTCAGTACACGAACGGTTCCGCGGGAGAGGAGCTTGCCGCTCTGCCGGTTGATGACGTAGAAGAAGCCGTTGCGGTCGGCCTTCATCAGAACTGGCTGTTTGGAACCACCGATAGCGATGTCGGCGAGCACGCCTTCGTTGATGCCGTCGAAGTCCCAGACGTCCGAAGGCGTCATCTGATAGCCCCAGACGATCTTGCCCGTATCGGCGTTGAAGGCCAGCTGCGAAGACGTCCACAGGTTGGTGTACGGCCCGATGTCGCTGGAATCGTTGCCCCGCGCCTGACCACCCCAGGGTCCGGCGTTGCTGGTAGACCAGTACACCAGGGTTGAGGTTCAGATCGTAGGACCCACCTTCCAGGTCGAGCCCGCGCCGGTCTTCCAGGCATCGCCCTTCCAGCTATCGTTGCCGGGCTCGCCCGGGCCGGGGATCGGTGTACGTTTTCCACACCGACCTGGCCGGTAGCTCTGATCGAAGGCCTCGATGAAGCCGCGCACGCCGTACTCACCGCCCCGCCATGCCGCTCACCACCAGATTCTTGTAGGGCAAGGGTGGCGAGGTGATAGCGTGGCCCTTCTTGTAGTCTGCGACCGTCGCAGTCCACAGCACCTTGCCGGCTGTTGGCGTCGAGCGCCACCAGCTTGGCATCGAGGCGGCTCCACGAAGATCTGCCGTTGGCGTAGGCCACGCCGCCGGTTGTCCAGACCGCAGCACACCGTCGCAAAGTAGTCGTTGGCGTGTCCGGCTCGTACTTCCATTTAGTTTCCGGTCCTGCATCCAACGCGAACATACTTCGGCCCTGTCGACGGTTGTCACGTACATCGTGTCGCCTACGATCAGAGGCGTGGACTCCTGGGACTCCAGCCGCCCAGGATGCAGCCAGGCCAGCGCGCAGCATTCTTTCACGCTGCCGGTGGTGATCTGCTTGTGAGCGTGCCGTGGTCGCCGCGGTGTTTGACTGGTCGCCACCGTGTGTCGAGCCATTGGTCGTTGCTCTGCCTGTGGCATTGCGAACTGTGCCTGGCTGACATCGGTCAGTGCCACGCCTGGCGATGCCGGTCACAGATCCCCGCGCCCGGAGTCGCGGCCACTTGCGATCACCAGCAGCTGTTGCCATCGAGAACGCACGAGGATGCCGCCGTGTCGGTCCGCGCCAGCCGGCAGGGCGCCAGACTCAACGGCAGTGCTTTACCCACCTCCTCCGCTTGACCTGCGTGGTCGATGGTCGAGATCTTGCCGAGCCAGCGGGAATGGCCCTCGCGCTGAGGCCGTCGCGGAAGTCGCCGTGACCGGAGACACGTGACCAGCCATAGGCCTGAAGCTCCCGCCGCACGCGTGCCGAGGCTTCCCGCTCTTGACCCATCGATCACTTCCAGTGCTGCTTTCGCACGACCCGGGTCTGCCGGATGCACTTTGTGCGTTGCGATACCAGGTTCTGCTGCACCAGCGGCGGCACCGCTTCGTAGTGAGCAGCTCAATGCTGAAGGAGCCTGCTCCGCCAGTGATGGACTTGAGCCGCGACTGATATCCGTTCAGCTCGGATAAGTGGCACCGGCCCCGCAATGCTGACCAGCCCGGCGCCCACGTAGGATGAGTGCCGCTCACCTGCGCCGCGCTTGGACGACAGATCGCCGCGTGATGTCGCCGATGCAATTCTCCGGCATGCTGACGCGTGATGTTCACGATGGGTTCGAGCACGATCGGCCAGCGCTTCGGTTGATGGCGTCGAGAAAGGCCTTCTGCCCAGCGGCGACGAACGCTACTTCCTGCGGAGTCCACCGGGTGACTCTTGCCGTCGTACACCACCACTTTCGACATCGTGGCGCGGTAGCCGGCGATCGCTCCATGCTCCAACACCTGACATCACGCTCCTTTCTCGACCGCTGGGAATGAATCTGTCCCGGAATGGCGCGCCGCGCACCTCGTCCAAGAACTGGATAGCCGGCTGCCGCGCGGCAGCGGCTCGATGCGCAGGAACACTTCGCCGAACTGTCCCGCGCCGCCGGTCTGCTTCTTGTGGCGGCTGTGGCCTTCGGCCGACAGCGGTGATGGTTTCGCGATAGGCGATGCGCTGGCGGATGGGTGGTCACCTCCAGCTTGTACTGGCTGGCCATGCCGCTCGAGCATGCAGCGCACCTGCAGCTCGCCCGAGCCGCGCACCACCGTCTCGTTGGTGGTGGCCACGCGGTCCACCTTCAGGCAGGGATCCTCGAGGCGAGCTTCTGCAGGATTTCCCACAGCCGCTGTTCGTCGCCGCGCTTGGTCGCCTCGATGGCGATGCCGTAGATGGGCGTAGGCAGCCTCGAGTCGGCACGGATGTGGATGTGGTCTTCATCGTGGGAGTCGTGCAGCACGCTGTCGAACGCGATCTCTCGATCTTGGCCAGCGCACCGATGTCCCCGGCACGCAGATCGTCGCATCCGGATATGGTCCTTGCCGCGCAGCAGGTACAGCTGGTTCACCTTGAACGGCTTGCGCCCGTCGCCGACAAGAGCTGCTGCTCGCGCGTTCACCGTGCCCTGGTGCATCTGAACACGCCCAGCTTGCCGACGAACGGATCGACGCTGACTTTGAAGACATGCGCGATCACGTGCTTGGCCGGGTCCAGCTCGGCGTGGAACTCTTGGCCGCGTCACCCTCTCCCTGCAGAAAGGCACGCGGATTGCCTTCCGTGCGGGTTGAGTAGCTTCGACGCAGATGTCCAGGCAGTTCTGTCACGCCCGCGCTGGTGCGCGGAGGTGAAGCAGATCGGCACCAGGTGGCCTCTGCGCAGCGCCTTCTCGAACGGGCGTGCAGCTCCTCGGGTGCCACGTCGCCCTTGTCGAGTAGACCGCCATCAGGTCTCGTCCACCTCCGACCACCTGGTCGATCGAGTGGCGCGGTGTGCGTCGGCCACCGAGGAGAAGTCCGACTCGCCTCGACGGGTTGAAGAAGCAATCGACCACCCTCGTGCCGCGCGTCCGCAGGCAGGTTGATCGGCAGGCATTCCCTGCCGAAGGCATCCTGGATCTGGCCAGCAGCCCGGCGAGATCGATGTCGGGCGCGTCGATCTTGTTTACTACGATCATGCGGCTAGGTCGCGCTTGGCGGCCCAGTTCATCGTGCGTGTCGTGGATCAGCTCGATGCCGGTCTGAGCATTGATCGACCACGATAGCGGTGTCGCCGCGGCCTGCAGGCTGCTCATCGCCTGACCGAGGAAATCCGGCAGGCCCGGCGTGTCGATCAGGTGGACGCGCGTGTTCTGGTGGTCGAAGAACACCGGGCGTGGAATAGAGCGAGTGCTGGTGCTGTTTTTCCAGCGCGTCGAAGTCGCACACGGTGCTGCCGCGCTCGATCGCACCGGGAGCCGCATGATCGCTCCGAGCTTTTGCAGCAGCATTTCGAGTGAGCAGCGGTCTTGCCGGAGCCGGCAGTGCCCGACCAGGCGGCAGCTCGGATGCTTCGGTCGCAGTCCGCCCATGGTCTCCTCCTCGAGTTGTTGGTATAGTGGTGCTGTCCTAACGCCTGAGTATAAGAAGGCCCAGGGACGTGACAAGCGGCCCGTGCCCCGCCAGGGGCTCCCGCTGCACTGCGCAATCCTCCTGGCGCGCCTGGCACGAGCTGCCGGGTCGGCGCCTGCGTGCGCCGCCACGGGATCAAGGCAGGACCTTTGATCTCCTTCACAAACTGCAAAGCGTATGGGCCTCGCGATAGTCGACGCTCGGGCGGGGTCAGACCCGGCGCTCACCATGAAGTCGAACGTCTGCTTCCAGCGATTGTCGGTCATGGTGAGAATGCCTAGCGTCTTCGCGTCGCCGCCGGTGACCAGGCCGTACTCCTTCATCTTGGCCACGCCGAACGCCATCAGCTCTTCGGTCATCTCCGGGTTGGCCTTCTTGATCAGCGCGTTGCCCGGCGCCGGATTCTTCAGATAGCTCTTCCACCCTCCGCCGAGGCCTGCACGAAATTCGCGGATCATCTCGGGCCTGTCCTTCAGCGTCTTTGGCCGTGACCCAGAATGGTCTGGGCGTAGGGCGGATAGCCGCTGTCCGCGAAGCAGGAACACACAACCGGCTTGATCGCCGGCCTTCTCGATGGTGAAGGGCTCCGAGGTCAGAGTAGCCTTGCTGCGCGACGTTCGTTCCACCAGGAACTGCTGAACGCTGAAAGCATAGGGGCGCTTCTGCGCGTCGGTGAATCCGTGCTCGCGCCTTGAGCCAGGGCCAGAACGTCGTCTCGCTCGCCTGGCCGATGAGCAGAGGTGCGGCTCTTGAGGTCGGACAGCGTCTGCCACCCCCGGGTGCGCGATCAGCACGGCCGGATCTTTCTGGAACGTGGCCGCGACTGTCACTACCGGCAGGCTCTTGCTCCGATCGCCTTGATGGTCTGCAGGTCGTAGCCCATCACCAGGTCGGCCTGACCCGCGAGCAGCAGTTGCAGCACGTTGATCTGCGGTCCGCCCATCTTGACCTCGACATCGAGGCCCTGGCGCTGGTAGATGCCTCTCGGCCACCGCCTGATAGAAGCCGCCGTGCTCGGCCTGCGCAGTACCAGTTGGTGATGAAGACCGCCTTGGTGGGCTGCTGCGCCGCGCGCACACGGCCGCCAGCCGCTAGCGCAAATACGCGACCAGCCACGCTTTGCTCTTTTCTCCGATCGTCATTGTTTTTCACCCACATCCGATCGGCCGGTCACCACCTCGATGCAACTGCCTGAAGCGATCGATCCTGTACGGGGTGCACTTTAGATCGCTCAGGGTCGAGCTCGCTCTCGTGCCACCCGCGCAGCGCGTAGGTGGGCAGCGAGCGATACCAGAGCAAAAATAGCCACCCCGGCCAAGGTGATCAGCAGCAGACGCCGCGAACAACCGCGGGATGTTGAGCTGCAAACCGGCTCTGCAGGATCTGATAGGCCAGCCCCGAGGCTGCGCCCCGGTGCCCGCGACCACGAATTCCGCCACCACTGCGCCGATCAGCGCCAGCCCGCCCGATACTCTAAGCCCGGCGAAGAGGTACGGCGAAGCGCTGGGGATGCGCAGCCGCGCCAGCGTTCTGCCAGCGGCCCGCGCCATACAGGCTGGAACAGATCGGCCAGCGCCCGGGTCGACGCTGCGCAGCGCCCAGGCGTGGTGTTGGAGATGATCGGGAAGATGGCCACGATGGTGGCGCAGATCACCAGAGCCGCCAGCGGATCCTTGACCCAGATGATGATGAGCGGCGCGATCGCCACGATCGGAGTGACCTGGAGCAGAACCACGTACGGGAACAGGCCTCCTCTCTACCATGCGATTCTGCACGAACAGGAAAGGCGACTCGACACACCCAGCACCACCGGCAGCAGCAGACGCCAGCGCCGTGATCTTCAGCGTCACCAGTAGCGAACCGAACAACAGCGGCGCGTCGCGCACCAGCGTGCTCAGCACCAGGAGCGGCGAAGGCACGAGGTAAGAACGGCACGTCCGAAAGGCCTTGACCAGGCCTCCCACGCCAGCAGAAAGGCTACGCCCACGCGCGGCTGGTGCGCAGGAAGCCCAGATCCGCGGCCGTTCATGCCTGCGCTCTCGGCGTCCGCCGGCCCCGTTCGTCGCTGGCCGTGCAGCGAGCATGTCGGACAGTTGCGCGCACCAGCGCGCGAAGCGCTCGGACACGCGAAACGCGTCGGTGCGCGGATGCGGCTCGTCGATAGCAATCTCTGCGACGATGCGCCCCGGCCGCGCCGACAGTCACCGGCACGCGGGTGGACAGGAAACACAGCTTCGTAGATGCTGTGCGTCACGAACACGACGCTGAGCGAGCGCCGCGCCCACAGGTCACGGATTTCGCGGTCCAGGCGGTTGCGCGGTGATCTCGTCCAGAGCGCCGAAGGGCTCGTCCATCAGCAGCAGGCGCGGTTCGGTGACGACGCGCGCGCGCGCGATCGGACGCCCGCATCTGCATGCCGCCTGACAGCTCACGCGGGAAGACTCGGTGGAAATCCTGCAGCCCGACCAGCTCGAGCGCCGCCGAGCGCACCCTGCGGCCCGGCGCTGTCGACATCGCCCGCCAGGTCGAGGGGGAGACGGACGTTGCGCTCCACGCTGGCCCAGGGCATCAGCGTCGGGCTCTGGAACACGAAGGCGAGCCGCTGGCGCGGCGTCATTTTGTCTCAGCTGCCCGGCCACAGCGCCACGCTGCCCCGCGGTGGGCTGGCTCTAGGCTCCCGATGCATGCGCAGCAGCGTGCTCTTGCCGCAGCCGGAAGGCCCGAGCAGGGTGGCGAACTCGCCGTCGCGCACCTGCAGATCGATGGCGGAGCCAGCGCCTGCACGCCATTGGGATAGGTCTTGCGAGCGCCTTGCACCTGCTACGGCGATGGCGCCAGCGTGCCGGCTGTCCTCTGGTTCCGCGGCGCGCGCAGAATCGCGGGCAATTCCTGGTCGGCGCCGGAAGCGGACATGGAGCGGTGGTCGGAGTCGGCGCCGGACTCCAGCGCAGAAAGTTTCGCATCACTTCTCTGAACAGCGGCGTGCCCGCGCGCTCCAGCCACTCGAAGGCAACCATTTCGCGCGATACGATCTGCACGCCTGCGTCGCGCATACGCGCCAGCGCCAGGTCGCGGTTGGCCGGCGTCCGGGAAGACACGGCATCGGCGACCACGCAGACTTCCTTGCCCACGGCACGCAGCTCCAGCGCAGTTTGCAGCACGCACACGTGCGCCTCCATGCCGGCAACGACGATGCAGCGGCCGCGCGAGGGCATGGCAGCTCCATCAAGCGTGCCTCGCCCACGCAGGAGAAGTCCACCTTCGGCACGACCGGCGCATTCCTCGAGCGCCTCGCTCAAGCTTCGTCACGGTGCGGCCCGAGGCCTTGCGGATACTGCTCGGATGCCACTACCGGCACCTCGCAGCCGGCGGGCGACGCGCACCAGCCACACGCAGCTCTCCAGCACTGCGTCCAGCCCCGTGCATGTGCGGAAGCAGCTTTTCCTGCACGTCGACCATCAACAGCGTGCAGCGCTCAGCGCGCATCAGCATGTCACAGAGGGCCTCGCCAAGCGGTGAGCCTCGGCACCTGGCGTCCAGCGAACGGATCGCCGGTCATCGATCGGCCGCCTTTGTAGAACACGCCATCCTTCATGATCGCCAGCAGCCGATCCCTGTTCTGCAAGATGCTCACGTCGGCCAGCGGATCGCCATCGACCAGCAGCAGATCCGCCAGATAGCCCGGGCCTGAGCTGGCCCAGCTCGCCACCTTTCATCATCAACTCCTGCGCCCGACTTCGTCGCCGCCAGGATCGCCTCCATGGGCGAGAACCCGAGCAGCTTGACTGAAGTGCTCCAGGTCGCGGGCGTTGGTGCCGTTCGGGTTCCACGCGAATCCGTAGGTCTCCGCCGGGCAGCACGCGCACGCCGCGCCGCTTGAGGTCGCGCATGTTCTCCACCGTGGCCTCCAGCTCGTTCTCCAGCGTCGCCCGCTCGCCCGCGTCGCGAACCACGGCCGAACTCGGCCCCGCGTTCCAGCATCCCGACGGTCCAGCCCAGCGGTGGGCGCGACGAACACTTCGTGCCGGTGCGCCTCGAGCAGGTCGCGCGCCTCTTCGTCCGCCAGGTTGGCATGGTAGATGATCTGCACGCCGTGGCGCAGGCACAGCTTGATCGATTCGGCGTTGCGGGCGTGGGCCGCCACGCGGCGCTCGTGCGCCTGGGCCACGCCGCACACGGCCTGCACCTCGTCCTCCGTCATCACCGTTCTGCGCCGAACGTGCCCGCGGCAGCAGAGTGTCGCCGGAGGGGTTGATCTTGAGGGTATCCACACCCTCGCGGCACATCTGGCGGGCATAGCGGCGAAAGCCGTCCGGTCCGTCGCAGACGACGGCGAAGGACTCCTGGTGCATGTGCCACAGCCGTGCGTCGCCCAGGCCGCTGGTTACCGTCATCTCCGGACTCGCGGCCAGCAGCCTGGGTCCGGGGATGTCGCCCGCGTCGATGGCGTTGCGCACGGCGATGTCCAGCCGCGGCTTGGCCGAGGCCGCGCTCAGGCAACTGGTGAAGCCGTGCTCCAGCAGGACGCGGGCGTAGCCGGCGGTGAGCAAGGTGTGCTCCTCGGGCGGCGTAGTCCTGAGATCGGTGCCCTGGCGAATGTCGGTGAACGACAGGTGCGCGTGCGATTCGACTCAGGCCTGGCATGAGAGTGGCGCCGTTGCCGTCGACGACGCATGCACCCGTCCTGCGCGACTGCGACATTCGCGGACGCGAGGGCCTTGATGCGATTGCCCTCCACCAGCAGCTCGCCGGCATACGGGCGCCGCACCGGTGCAGTCGAGTATGTTGACGTTCGGTGAACAGGACTCTGGAGCATGGGCGAAGCGACACGTCAGTTTCGGGATCAAAAAGCCGACAGGCTACTCCAAGATCGGCCGCGGCCGGTCGCTCCTCCTTCCCGGCGGCACAAAGGCAAGCACCGAGCGGCCTGGCGCGCGCATGGAGCCCGTCAGTGGTCTGCGCGGGTCCCCAGCGGTCAGCGGTCGCGCGGAAAGCGGCTGCAAGATCAACGCAGCACGCCGTTGAAGTCGTACCGAGTGGCGCGTGCCGCGCGGCCCAGGAACAGCAGCGGCGTCTTGTCCGGGCTCAGCTCGCCGCCGGTCGACTTGAGGGTCTCGGCTTCCTGGCGGTATTCCGCGCATACCAGGTACTGCGTGTAGGCGATGTCGCCGCGCGCAGCTCGGTCCTCGGATTGAGTCCGGGCACACGCGCCGGTGCGGCCGAGTCTGATCCACGTCCGGCCCGAAGCTTGGGTCGCCGAGGTCGACGGTGTCGGTCTTGCTTGCCGATAGTTGGCTGCGGCCTTGCGCGCGTCCGCCACCAGCGCTTTCCGGAAAGCATCGCGCTCCTTTTTGTCGAAGTGCGTTTCGATCGAGCCGCCACGGTACTTGACGGCTTCGCCGCAACGTTGATCCTGAAGGATCCGGTCATCCGCTCGCACGAGGGCCTCGACGCGGCTGCTTGCTCTTCGGTCCAGATAGACGAAGCGGAAGGGCTCGTCGAAACTGAGCGCCACGGCCTGCAGCTGGTTGTCGTCGGTTCAGGAAGCAGCCGCACGAGCGTGTTGCCGGGCGTGAGGCCCTTGCCAGCTTCCGCGTACTGGTCGCCGTCGCGCTCGCTGCCACGCTGATGCCATCGGGCGTCCACTTGACGCTGACCACAGTCGCTCAAGAAGGTGAGCCCGTGCTCGGGCGTCCTGAGCGCGTAGAAATCCGGCGCCGACAACCGTCCGAAGCGCACCACGTCGAAGCTTCTCGCCCGAGGACAGCAGCACGTTGCCCGCGATCCCGTTCCCCGACAGCGTGTCGATGACGCGGCGGTAGTCCGCGAGGCGCTTCTCGTTCAAGCGCGAGATCCACGCCGCCGACTCGCCGGTGAACTGGAGCGTCCCGGGCTGCTCGGCCGAGGCATGGAACACCTGAACCGACAGCCGGGAGATGACCTCGCTGCCGCGCCGATGCAGGTGAGAGCCCAGCCTCTCCCGGCTCATGACTCTGCCGCCGGCCTGGTTGCAGAATGCTTCGTTGCCGAAGATCAACCTCGGCCGCGAGGTCGGCGGTCTTGTCGTCGGCCGCAAAGCCGTAGCGCACGATCTGAGGAGAATCGATCTCGCGGCGCGTGTCCTTGAACCAGGCTTTGAGAAAGGCAATGTAGTCGCCTGGATGAGACTGCAGTGCTGCCGTGTAGTCCGGAATGAGAGCGTCGGCTTGAGCGCAGCGGAATTGTCCGGAGCGCTCTTCTGCGTGCGGTCGCGGTCTGACATGCCGCCAGCAGCAGCAGGGTCAGCACGCCCAGGCTCGGATAGGCGCGCGGGGATGCAGAACTGCGCGGGACGAACCGGGTGCATGTTCCTCCTTCGAAGCGGAGCCGGCGAGAGGGCCGGGCAGTATAGAACAGGGGTCTGCGTAGGGTCGGGTCTGCTTGTCCGTAGTTGGCATCAGAGCGACATCAATAACCAATCCACACCGCCATCACTGGCTGGCCCCAGCCAGGTTCTGGACATCGCTCTCGACCGCCATTCCTGCCCTCCTGAGTCTGCTCTCGGTCATTTGGCGCACTGAAGTCAGCGCTGGGCCGGATCCAAACGACATGGCTGCGCTCCCACGTGTAGAAGCGTCTTGTCGCTGCCGTCAGGGCTTTACAATTCGCGAAATCGGCCAGGATTGTTTCCATATCAAGCCTCTTTGCACGCGGGCCGCGACGCCACAGGGCGGGCTCAGAAGGATCGAGACGAAGGGTTCGGGGGTCTCGTGCTCGCCTGCAGGGGACACTTTTATGCGTCGTGAAGCCGGAGACATTGTCGTCTAGAACCAGGTCGACGCAAACGCTCCGGAAAGTGTCTGAAACTGTTACGCGTGGGCATGAGCTTTCGAATGGGACACCGGGAAGTTTCGTTCAGGAGACAGCTCTGTAGCGTTCCGGCAGCCGCACCGTTGATGTTTGTTCAGGTTGAGAGACTGTGGCGGAGAAACGCAAAATGAAGCGACTCGCACCCAATCAATGCGGGAGTGTATTGGCCGTGATGGGGCGAACACAGCGAGTGTCTGCGGTTTGCTGACCAGCTGGACTGGCGCAGCGCCCGTCGCAACCGGGATTTGGGATTGGACTTATCTAGTGACGTTGCAACCGGACCAATCGATGAGGGTGGGCGATTTCGCCACGATCTATGATGTGCCGAACATCGCCGGCTTCGATCCCGTTTTCAACCCGACGTTTGGGAAAGGGCCACGGTATTAGATCGGACGTTCAGCGTTATAACGACGCCCCCGGTGGGCGGGGGTTGATCCGGGACCAGCTGTTTCTGGTGACGACCCCGGTATCAGCAACGTTTCGGCGCAACTCACCGGAGGGAATGAGATCGTGGGGAATCCCGCCGCAGGCCCGACAGTTGTCGGCACCTTGCGCTATCAGGAGCAGCACTGACCAATCCATATTGACGGACTATCTGTCGATAAGTCACTTTGGCAATGCGCCGTCGACCACGAGCGGCCAAGTTGAGGTGGCTGCTGCGATGATTCCCGAACCGAGAGCAGCCTGACCCTGATGGTGGTAGGCTTGCTGGCAGCTGGCGGCCTTGCTTTCCGTCGCCGGCAGATGTGAATGCCGTAGCAGCTAAACGTTACTCAGTCCACAACCGGTTCCCGGAGCACGGGTGAGAGTGCGCCAAGGCGCGGCGGGGACCGGCGAGCACTAGACGATGCGACGCAGCCAACTCGGCAAAGCTAATTCGCAGAACGCGGTGCATCTGTCTTGGCACCGATAGTCGATTGAGCTGGTGCGTTCCCGAAACGACTCAAGCCCTCTTTCGGGACCGTAGTGTGCTAGAGAGATTGCTCACAAACAATCTTCACCGGACTGTCTTGTAACTTCTGGTTTAGGAGACTCGAAATGCTGAAGCGTTTACTTGTATTGGCCACCCTCTTCCTCAGTGCGACTGGAGCTAGCGCTGCTGTGCTGCTGAGTCTGGACGCCGCGCCAACGGAGAGCGCGAGGCATCTGGACTTACAACTACACAGCCGGCTGCAGGCGGGCGCTGTGTTGCGCGCCAGACGCCAGCATCTCTCAGCCGGGGGACTTTTTCACCCGTGTATGATTTTCATCGGACTGCAACAGCCCGTTGGCTCCGGTAATTTCACCGCTCAGACGAACGCCCGCTGGGCGGCCCGTTCGCGTTCGATGTCACATCGGCCAATACCGGCAATACACCGCCGAGCCTTTTGGTGCTTCCGCATGATGATGCTCACCATACCGAACGTTACGGTTACTCTAACCGGTCCGGCAAACATCGTTCCGCAAGGAGCAAACGTGACGCTCGGTACGCTGACTTTGACCAGCACGGACGGCGGTCTAGGGGCACTCGCGGTCGCCAGCGAATTCCTGCAAAATGGCACCCCGCTGGGAATACTCAGTTCCGTAGACGTACTCGGTTCCGATTCCCGATGCCATCCACCTATGCTTTCATGGGTCTTGGCTCGCTGGGCGTCGTTACGCTCGCATTCCGCACGCGCAATCGCGGTTGATCGTAGTTCTTGAGCAGCGAGGCAAGTTTGAGCAGCGCGGCAAGGGTTAGCGCCCTTGCCTTTCGCTGCTCGAGCTGCTCTGGCATGAAGCTCGAATCCAAAGCTAGTCGTTGCGCCTTCCCCGGTTTTTCGTAAGTGTCATCGGCAGCTTGCCGGTAGTTTCTCATCGCTCGCATACAGGCGTTCAGCAATCTTGGTCGCAATCTGGCGTGATTGAGCACACGGTTGCCCGTTGAAACCAGCCGCCCAAATTGCCGGTTTGCCACGGCTCGAGTACTGTTAAGAGACTCTCCGCGTCTTCAATGCGCGCAGCCACAGGAGGAGCCGTGCGCGATGGGCGAAAGGTGCGCTCTGGTTTCGAAAGCTGTGAGGATCTCGCACCCCTCGCGAACGAGTGCAGCGCGAGGCGCCGACACGCGATCTGAACCAACAGTTGCGCTCGAGATTCGCTCGGGCCCGCAGATCGGGAGTTCGCCGCACGAGCTGGGCGCTGCGATCGATGTCAAGTAAACCGGAACCGCTGTGGTTTTCATCCACGGGCAGCCTGCTCGCCGGCGGGGCAGAAGCTGTGCACGGCGGGACCGATTCGGCCACGACGCTTTCCGTTCCGATTCAGCCGAGGTTGTCCAAGCTGTTCCGGCGCGCCTGCCTGGTCACGAGCAGAAGCCCAGAATACCTCGTACGTCCCCTTCAATCCCGCCTCGATGGGGACCGAGCCGGCGGTTACCCAGGAAGCCGCGCACCGGTGCGTCGGACAGGTCCATCGGGAAGGCAGGGCAAGGGCTCGTCGGAGCCGAGCGCCTGGCCTGCAGTTGGTTCATCAGTTGGAAGCGGCCGCACGAGCGTTGTTGCCGGGCGTTAGGCTTTGCGCAGTTTCCGTGTATTGGTCCGCTTCGTCGCTCGGTTACACGCTCACGCCGTCGGGCGTCCGCTTGGCGCTGACCACGTCGCTCAAAAGGTGGGGCCGTGCTCGGGCGTCCGTGGCGCATGAGAGGGCCGGCGCCGAAACACCAACGCGTCCGAAGCGCATCACGTCGAAGCTCTCGCCCGTGGATAACAAACACGTTGCCCGCAGCTCGTTCACATGACAACGTGTCGATGACGCGGCGGTAGTCCGCGAGGCGCTTCTCTGTGAAGTCCGCGCGGGACGAACCGGCGTGCGTGATTCCTCCTTCGAGACCAAGCTGGCGAGAGGTCGAGAGTATCGAGCAGATCGCCAGCGTGGGTCGGGCTAAGTTGGCATGAGGCGCGACATCGGCATAATCACTGGCCGGGCCCCAGCAGTTCCGGACAGTACGCGTCGTTAGCGGATGCCAGCCCAACAGGTTGCTTCCCGACCCCGAGACGCAGATTGCGCGCAAGCTCGCGCAACTGTATCGGATCCGCCACGGCTCCGTCCTAATGGCGTAGCGTTTTGTCGTACTGCCATGACACCTGGGTGAAATCGACGGTGTATTTGCATATCAAGCCCTTGGACGCGGCAGTTGCAGGAAACGGTTGGCCAGAAGGATGCGGATGACGAAGGTTTTCGCTGAAGCTATTGATCAGCACAGCAGAACACTTTGCACGTCAGGAGGAGGAGAGACATTGTCGTTTAAAACTAGATGCTTGCAAACGCTTTGGAAAGCGTTTTGCGGCTGTGTACCCACATGGTGAGCCGGGGAGACCGGAAGTTCGTTCAGGCAGCAGCGCGGGGCGGACACCGCATGTGTGGTTCGAGGGTTCCCAACGCAGTATCTGGAGAAGACAAATGGGACGCGTATGGACCATCGCTGAAAGTGCTGCTTCTCGTATGGAGCAATATCGCCAGCGCAACGAGTCATCATAGGCAACGCCGGCACGCACACGGAAAGTTCGGGAGTCGTGAGACTGGTTCTTTAACGTCGCACTGCAGCCTGATCAAGTCAGATTTCGTCCCGGCGACTACTTTACCGTATACGATGTGCCCCAATGGTATTGCCAACGATGCCAGGACTTTCAGTGTTTTTCACAGCGCCAAACGTATCGGGTTCGTTTCACCCGGACAATCGCCGGGACCACGCCGCCGGATCCCTTCGGCGTTCACGGCGGACGATGATTCAAGCATAAACAACGTCAAAGATCGCCTTATGCTCGAAGCAACTCCGGCGAACATCGCGCGGGTGGCGTTGGGAATCTCATACTTGGAACCCCAGCTATCCAGAGCACCACGCGGCATCCCTTTGCTGACCGGTGCCACGCCTCACAAGCTGGCCTGAGGGGCCAACACCAGCACCGATTCCGAGCAGCGCGGGGTTCTCAATGTAGCAGCTGTGCCTGAGCCAACAGCATCCACGCTAATGTTGTTGGGATTGGTCGCGTTCGGTGCCGCGGGTGGCGCTGCATCGCCGCGGTGGCTAACGCGTTCTGGGAGTGCGTCCAGTTCGAAACCCGGGAGCTTAAATCGCTTATCAAGCGTTCCCAGGTTTTTAGACTTGTTCGCCGGCGAGATGGGACATAAGCATGAATCCGCCAGCTAACCAGCCGCCATGGCGACGCATAGGCCCCTGTAGGACAGACTTAAATCTCGGCGAACCCAAATGCTCAAGCGACTTTTCCTATTGGCACTTCCTCTCTTCGTCTGCGCAGCCGGGGCGCGAGCGGGATCTTGGTAGACTTCACCGGCGCATCAGGCAATCAGTGGCATTACGACGTGAGCCTGACTCCCGGGCTGTTCCTACAGAAGGCTGGCAGCGCGCGGAAGCTCTTCACGGTCTATGACTTCCAGGGCCTCCAGGCTATCGATTGGAACCCCCTCCGGTGGGTACGACGAGTAGCGATTGGGCGGTCAATCCCCTCACCAGCACGGTGCCCAACCAGGTCGATCCGACCATCGATAATCCGACCTTACCGAACGCCACGGTAACGTTTGTGCAGGTCAACTTCCCAGCTGATCAGGAGCCACCATCGTCAAACTCGGAACACTCACGTTAGCGGCGGCTCTCGGGCCCTAACGACCCGACGAAGTGCGGCTGCATGGGACAACCGTTCGCGGCTGAACCTGGCAGTCCGGCTCGCCCCGACAATCTCTCCAAGTCGGTCAGGCCGTCCGCTGTACGAACCCAGCACCACGAGGCTGATGATCGCAGGCTCTGGTAGCGGTTGGCGTTCTCGCTCGCCGCCGTAGCGATGCCCACGTTTCGCGCTCCAGTTTCTTAGGTCTTTCCAGCCGAGGATTTAGTCGCCTCGCTTGGCGCGCGATGGCGCAAGGCCCCAGCCCGCAAGCGGCTTCTGTTGGCTTTCGTCCACGGGTTTGACGCAGTAATCCTCGGCGTCCTAAGTCCTCTCGGGAAGAGTGAAATGATCAAACCGCCAGGGGATGCTGGGAGGAAGTTCACCACGCCACGCGAATGATTGCGTTTGAGGCTCCCACTCCGCTGACGTTGTCGGCTTCAGCGCACCACGGTTGGTGCGGTGCGGTCGAGCAGAACCCGGAACGCCTCGTAGGTTCCCTCCCATACCGACCTCGATCGGGACCGAGCCGTAGTTGCCCAGGAAGCCGCGCACCGGTTCGTCGGACAAGTCCATGGGGAAGGGCAGTGCATCGCCGGACCAGCCGACCTGCATTCCGGGCGCAACCTTCTTCAGCAACTCGAGCGAGCGTTCGACCGTCGAGGACACGCCGTTGATGTCGAATACCGGCACCTCGTACGCTCTTTGGCTACCGCCCGGATAAAAGCGCTCGCCACTTCGCCTGCGTGCAGCCACGAGATCGGGCCCCGGAACGGGATGGTGTAGGGTTTGTTCGCGGCCGCCGCGAGAATCGCGACGGTGGTCTTGGAGGTCATGCCCTGGTCGCGTCCGACGCCGTAGACCACGCCCGGGCCGCATGCCTACGCTGTGCACGCCCCAGTCGCTGCGAGTAGACCTGCGCGATTTGCTCGTCGCAGTGCTTGTACGCGCCGTACAGAGTGTGCATAGCGCGCCGTGGCCTCGTCCATGCGCGCCGTGCGCGGCGATCGAGCTGGCGTAGGCTGATGCGCTTGATGCCGAGCTTGCGCGCGGCCTCGAACACGTTGACCGTGCCGACCACGTTGCGACGCGCCTGCTCCCGGCATTTACCGGATCGGCGCGCAGGGGACTTGGAGGCGCGGCGAGGTGGACTGATTGCGCGTGCGCCAGCTCGCGTGTGCTGCCTTCAGCACCGCATCCGAATCGGAAATGTCGCCGTCAGCCATCTGACCTTGCCCAGCTCCGCCGCGGACATGAGCAATCCTGGCCGCCGCTTGTCGTCGTCAGGTCGAAGGCGGCACGCCGGCGCGCTCAGGGTGCCAGGGCCTTGCCGATGCAGCCCCACGGCGCCAGTGACCAGGACGGTGCCATCGAAGTCGGATTTGCTGATGGGAAAGTACTCCGAACGCATGGTTCTCCTCGCGTGGTTTGGATCAGACCCGGTGTGGATCAAAAGCGCTATCGCTTCTCCTGCCTGGTTGACCCGGAGCCGCGTCGCGGCGCACAGCTTGCAACAGTCCCGGAGATCGGCTCGCGTTCAGTCTCGGTGGACGGCGGGCTTCGCCCGGCTCATGCACCGGTCTGCATGCGCAGCGCTGGATCGGCCGCCCATTCCCCGGTGGGGAGGCGTCGTACACCTATGCACTGTGCGGATGGCCCAGCATGCTCAGGACCAGGGCGGCTGCTGGTGGCGGCAATCCCGCCGCCACAGTAAGGTTATGACGGCGGGCTTGGCCAGCGCGCTGCGGGTGCGAACAGCGCGCGCAGTTACGCCGCGGTCTTGAAGCAATTGCCGGCGTCCACGTTGTGGACCGCCGCGATGTTGATGCTGCCTGCCGATGTGGCCCAGTCTGCCGCCGTAGTTGGTGCCGCCCGTGCCGGCGTGCTGCTCCGGGCGCAGCGTCACCGATGCAAAAATGCTGGCATCCCCAATGCCATAGCACCTGCACGCTTGTACGCCACGCAGCCGGGCCGAAGCTGCTGCGTTGGCTTGTCACTCGGGCGCGCGGTCTCGCCTTACCGGTCTCGGTAGACCGGCCTTCCGCTGCCACACTTCTGAAACCCGCCGTTCAACACCGCGGCATGCTCGTGACCGAACTACGCCCGGAGCATCCACCACAGCCGGGTGGCCCACCGGTGATTCGCGGTGGAGTACGTCACGACCAATGTGTCGTCGCCAACGCCTAGACCGGCTCATAGCCTGCGCGAAGCACTCCCTCGCTCGGCAGCATGAAATGGAGGTCGGCATGGAGGTTCGGATAGCTCGTGCTCGATGTCCACGAAGGCCGGCGCCCGGAATATGCGCCCTTTCGAAATCCGTCGCCAGGCTTCGCATCGTAGGAGCAGATTGTTCGGCCGCGGCAACAAGTGATCGTCGAGTCCGTGCACGCGGACCCGAGGGGTTGTCGAGGTTGGCCGCCAGCCATTCGGTTTCGACCACGAACTCAGTGATGAACCAATCCTCGGCATATTTGTTTGACCTTGGCTCTGATCACGCCGATGCACGCACTCGTGAGCGGATGGTAACACTTCGCCGCCGAGAAGTTGCTGCCGACGCGCTCGACAGCGCGGCAGAGAACGTCCTATTCCCAGTCACGCAAGGCTTTCTCACGGGCGTGAGGTGGCGTACGAGGGCATCGCTGCAGTGGCACGGATACTGCGCGCAGCGAGCAGGCGTCCAGGCCCCCGCCACTTGCCCTAGGCCGATTCGACGCCGCACGCGACGTCAGCCCGGTCCGAAGCGACAGAGCAAGCGGAGCGACCTCCGCGCGCTCTCACACCTCGAGGTAGTCCGGATGAACAAGCTTGCACTCCGTCGTTGTGCCCATCGGCATCCTCGCGGCGGCAGTCTGCGCCGTGCCCTGGTATGTGGGGATGCAAGAGAGCAAAGCGATGCGCGCCGAAGCCACCAAGCTGGCCGGCACCGCGCAGTTTCCGCTCAATGTGACCTATACGAGGTATGACCGCGGTTGGCTCACCTCCAGCGCCGTGAGCCGTCTTGCCCTGAAGATGGAACCCGGCTATACCTGGATGTACGCCATGAGATTTCGCACCTGCCTGATCCGCGCACCGGCTGGGTGCTGGTGCACTCGGTGCCGCAGTAGTCCGGTCCAGTCAAGGCGGTGTTCGATCATTATTTCAGCGGGCAGCCGCCCTCACTGTCGACACCGTGATCGGTTTCGATGGCAGCCGGCAAACGGTCTTCAGCTCCCCCGCCTTCAGCCAGCCGATGCGCGATGTGCCAGCTGCGAAACTCACCTGGGGCGGGATGCAGGGCAAGGTGCGTCTGGGGGCCGACTGACGCCTGGTCGCCACAGCCACGGTGCCGCCATCTAGGGATGGAAGGCGGCGACAACGTGGCCAGCTTCGAGGCACAAAGTCGAGGCCGACTGGGACGTGCGGCTCGTCGGCCGCAATGGCAGGGGAGACACAGAAGGTAACGCTCGTGGCGGCTTCCGCCGCCAGCCACTGGGAGACGGTGGCCATCAGGGACCTGTCCGGCGCCGCCCACCAGCGCAGCAAGGAGATAGCCTGTTGATCGGGTGGTGCTGCGCATGGGCTCCGGCAGCACACTCGGCCAAGTCGGCGAGACCGGGGAGAGCTTCTCCAATGCCGTCCTCGATCTGGAATTCGACCAGATCAGCAAGAAGGCTCTCGCCAAATACCTGGACGATCTCGGCAGCGCCCAGAGATCTGGCGCACGCCAACCCTGCCACAGCCAGGCTCGACGCCCAGCGCGTGCTGCCAGCCTGGCTGCTCAGAATTACTGCGCGGCTCGCCGTTATCCGCCTCAAGCAGCTGGGGGTGGAAACGCCATCCGGGTTCGATGTCGGCGCAGGCCACGCTCAGCTTCGACGGCAGCGATCTGGCCGAGATCCGGTCTCCCCCTGAGCTGCTCGCGCGCCTAGAAGGCGAAGGCCAACCTGGAGATTGCCGGAAACCTGCTGCGTTCGCACGCTGCAGCGCAAGGTGCGCCCGCAGGTGTGAAGTGGCACTGGTGCGGCAGGGTGCCAAGACCACGGAGGAGAGCATCAAGGCGCTTGCCGAGAAGCTCGTAGAGCGAGCCAGCTCAGAGTTTGATCGTGACACCGGCCTTCTGCGCTCGACCGGATCCAACTTCACGCTCGAAGCGGAGCTGGCCAGCGGGCAGGTGCTGGTCAACGGCCAGCCCGCCATGCAACTGTTCGGCGGAATGACGTCGCCGCCGTTGCCGATGGGAGCAGCTGAAGCCGCCATCGCACCCGGAGCAAGAGGCCGCCGCTCAGACGCCGGCGCCAGTCAAGCTGGTGCGCGCGACGCCGCAGCCAGTTCGCTGACGTTCGCAATCGGGTCCTCCTCGGTCGTCGGGCAACGGTATCCGGAGCATGCGACGTCCGGCTGGCGTGCCTCTGATAGACTCAGGCTCCGTTCGTTCCAACCGGCGTGCCGCGTGCATCGCGGCGCATCGGCAGTCCAGGGGCGGCTGGTCCAGGAGCCGAACACATGAAAAAGACGCTGCTCTACTACGAATCCGCCTACAACCCCCGCCTCTGCTGTCCCCGAGTACGCCAGCGCCATTTCGAGCGCTGGCGGAAAAGTCTGAAGGCAGCCTGAGACGGCCTGTCCGGATATCTGGACGTTGCCTACGGCCCGCATCCCATGGAGAAGCTGGACATCTTCCGGGCGCAAGGCCAGAAGTCGTGCGCTGCTGGCTTTTATCCACGGGCGGTTACTGGCGCGCCCTGGACAAGAGTGACTATTCCTTCGTGGCGGCGCCATTCGTGAAGCGCGGCGTAACCGTGGCGCTGATCAACTACGCGCTATGCCCGGCCGTGCACGTGCAGGGACATCGTGCTGCAGGTGCTGCAGGCGTGCGCCTGGTTGTGGCACAGGAACGGCAACAGCTTCGGCGCACCCGTGGGCAAGCTGTTCGTGTCGGGCCACTCCGCCGGTGGGCATCTCACTGCCATGACGCTGGCCGCGCAGTGGCCGAAGTTCTCGCCGGACCTGCCGAAAAAGCGGTGGTCCAGGCCGGGCTGCCCATCAGCGGGTAGTACGACGTGGAGCCGGTCATGCTGACGCCGTCGATCAACGTGGACGTAGCGCTTGACGCCGGCCGAGGCGAAGCGCGTCAGCCCTGCACTCATGCTGCCGGCAACCGATGCGCCGCCGTACACGCGCGTTCGGCGGCAGAGCAGGAGGTTTCACGATCAGAATGCAAGCCATCCGCGGAGCAGTGGAAATCCGTGGCCAAGGACGATCTCCGTGCCCGGAGACAACCACTTCACCATCGTCGGACCGCCTCGCCGAACCTGGCAGCCCATTGTTCAATGGCGCGCTGGCGGATACGATGGAGGGTTGTAGTCTCAATGGGAAAACAATGGCGGCAAACCAGTGGAAAAGCCATAGACGCTGCTCTGTTTCAGGCGCTCAGGCGGCGCCAAACAGGCACCACCGGAAACGCGCCCCTGGGGCAAGAGCAATGTCCGCCAAGCCGAACGACGCGGCAAAGAAATGGCGCGACACGAGGATCCTGAGTACGGCCAGCGCGGCCAACATCATTACTGAGGCTTGGACCGGAGCGCCAGCTTCTGCTGCCTCCAACAGGATGGCCGCCACTGCCGCGAGACTGGTGCTCGCCAGAGCAGGCATAATACGTAA
>ERZ1370068.9633-contig-8397_pt1 | contig 53342 bp, 53 predicted proteins | sample MGYA00561227_ERZ1370068 | MGnify/ENA primary metagenome ERZ1370068 (study PRJEB38410, sample SAMEA6850437) | metagenome | study: Metagenomic assessment of the ecological functions of the soil: analysis of the soil microbiota associated with the... | reverse complement strand
TACGTATTGCTCGGCTCGAGCACGGCGTGGCAGGAGGTTGTAGGCACCGTTCCAGCGCTCGATGAGACGGAGATAGGCGACGAACCCGTCGACCTGGGCGAGGCTGAGCGGCAACCCAGGCTCCAAGGCTGCCCCGTCGCTGAGCAACGCCGCCAGCTCGGCGTCCGTCACGGTGGCGCCCGGGGCCGGGGCGATCAAGCTGTCGGCGGGCAAAGTGACAGGCCCGCGTCGTCCGGCCACTTCGCTGCGCCGATGCTTCTTACGACGTGGACCAGCACATGGCGACGGGGCGGCCAGGCGCCACGCCTGGCAGCCGTGCCGCAGCCGCCAGATCCGCCGGGCGGTGCGCCGCCGGGACCTGACGCGCCTCGAACGAGAGTGCGCCCGGACCGCGGCATAGTCGAAGTCCTCGGATCACGGTCGAGCCGGAACGCGCCGCGCGCTCGACGTCGCCGCCGCTGCTCGTCGACGTGTCCGGCATAGCGGGCGGCGGTCTCTATCTGCTCGACCACCTGGCCGGCAGAGAACGCGGCCGGACTCCCTGCGCGCAGGGCGGCGCGCGGGGCGACACTGCCCGGGTCCGCGCAGGGCAGTCCACGCGATCGAACGTGAAACCGGACGCCGCGGCAGCTCAAGCAAGCTGTACTCGCGCGCCGGCATGGCCGTCGCCGACGGTCCCGGCGAGAGCCACCCGCGTCGTCGCCAACCGCGTGGTTTCACGTGAAACAAGCTCGCACTTGCGCGAGGAGCACGGCCGCCCAGCGCGCATCGTCGACCAGCGCCGAGCGCCCGGCCCGCCTCGGTCAAGCCGCAGATCGGCGTTGTCCTCAGCGCAGCTGCAGGCGGTACTCGGCCCGGCTGGTGAACATCCGGTAGGGCTCGGTCACGCCCTTGGTCACCAGGTCGTCGACCAGCACGCCGAGGTAGGCCTGGTCGCGGCGCGGGCACACCAGGCCGCTCGCCCCGCGCCTGCAGCGCGGCGTTGACGCCGGCGACAGGCCCTGCGCCGCCGCCTCCTCGTAGCCGGTCGTGCCGTTGATCTGGCCGGCGAAGAACAGGCCGGCGATCGCTCGCGTCTCGAGGCTGCGGCTTGCAGGTCGCGCGGATCGAAGTAGTCGTACTCGATCGCGTAGCCCGGGCGCAGTGATGTGCGCGCCGCTCGAGCCCGGCGATCGAACGCACGCAGCTCGACCTGCACGTCGAAGGGCAGGCTGGTCGAGATGCCGTTCGGATAGATCTCGTTGCGTCGTCAGCCCCTCCGGCTCGAGGAAGATCTGGTGCGACGTCCTTGTCGGCGAAGCGATTGACCTTGTCCTCGATCGCTCGGGCAGTAGCGCGGGCCGACGCCTTCGATCACGCCGGTGAACATCGGGCGTGCGGTCGAAGCCGCGCGCGGATGATCTCGTGCGTGCGCTCGTTGGTGTGCGTGATCCAGCAGGTGACCTGGCGCGGGTGCATCGCCGCGTCGGCCGAGGAAGCTGAACACCGGCACGGGCTCAGCGTCGTCGCCGGGCTGCTCGGCGAGCCGCGCAGAAGTCGATCGTGCGGCCGTCGAGGCGCGGCGGCGTGCCGGTCTTGAGCCGGCCTGAGCGGCAGCTTCAGCTCGCTGCAGCCGCGCCGACAGGCGTCGACCGCCGGCGGATCGCCGGCGCGCCCGCCTGCGTAGTTGTGCGAGCCCGACGTGGATGCGGCCGTCGAGGAAGGTCCCGGCGGTCAGCACCACCGCGCGCGCGCGAACGCGAATGCCGAGCTTGCGTCACGACGCCGCACCGACGCGGTCGCCCTCGACCATCAGGTCGTCGACGCGCCTGCTGGAACAGACGACAGGTTCGGCTGGTTCTCGAGCCGCCGCCGGATCGCCGCCGTGTAGAGCACGCGATCGGCCTGCGCGCGCGTCGCGCGCACCGCCGGGCCCTTGCGCGCGTTCAGGATGCGGAACTGGATGCCGGCCTCGTCGGTCGCCAGCGCCATCGCGCCGCCGAGCGCATCGATCTCCTTGACCAGATGGCCCTTGCCGATGCCGCCGATCGACGGGTTGCAGCTCATCTGCCCCAGCGTCTCGATGCTGTGCGTGAGCAGCAGCGTCGCGCGCCCATGCGCGCGGCAGCCAAGCGCGGCCTCGGTGCCGGCATGGCCGCCGCCGACGACGATGACGTCGGGGTGTTTGGAAAAGGACATCGCGGTTCCAGCGCAAGGGAAGCCGATTGTGGCTTTTCGAGGCTGTATTCCAGCAGCCGCCCGCGCCATCCCGCTGCGTCGGCTAAGCGCCGCCGGGACGCGCCCCGCCCGCCGCGGGACGGAGCATCTCGGTGTGATCGATGCCGTCCCTCGAGATATGGCACGCCGACGGCGACGAAGCCGAGGTCGGCGTAAAACGCCTCGAGGCGGGTCTGCGCCGAGATCCGAGAATCGCTGCCAGCGATGACCGTCGCCGGACCGCTCGATCGCCCGCCGCATCAGCTCGCGGCCGAGGCCACGGCGCCGCGCGCAACCGAGGTCGGCGTCACGCGCCCGATCGACGCGTCTCGGGCGTACTTCGTTCCCGGGTCGAGCAGGCGCGCATAGGCGAGCGGCTCGGCCGCAGCACCGACGACCACGCCGCCAGGTGAAAGGCCTGCTCGTCGAAGCCGTCGGCATCGAGGTAGGCGCACGGCTGCTCGATCGCGAACACCTTCTGGCGCGCCATGTAGATGTACTGCAGCTCACGCAGATCCGGGGGCGTCAGAAGCGACGACAGCGCCAAGTCAGGTCCGGCCAGACGCCGCGGCCCACGTTTCCGACCGCGCCGCCGCACTGCTCCCTTCACCGCCGCCTGGCGCAGCTCGCCGGGCGACATACCACACGCGCCCAGCGCAGTCGGCAAGGCGCAGACCGAGAGCGGGATCAGCACCTGCACCCAGCCCAGGCCCTCGCCCTTCAAGGACCCGCGGCGCGTCATCAGCGTGTTCTGCAGCCAGCGCCGGCGTCCGCTGGGTGCGCGGCGCCCGCCGCCGGCTCGAACAGGTTGACCAGCGGCAGCAGCGAGACGCCGAGGACGACGACGGTGCGCTCGCCTGCGCCTCCGCGAAAGTGCGCGATCGGATCGCCACCGCCATCAGCACCGCCGCGAGCGCCGCCGCGGCGCGGCAGCGGCACGACAGGAACAGCAGCGCCTCGCGCCGGCCCATACTGGAACATCGCCGCCAGCGTGTCGCTGCGCAGTACCCATCTGCGCCGGGCAGGAAGCTGAAGCACGCTCAGCACGCGCGATCAGCATGCTCGATGCGCGCCACCGCGCCCCACTTGCCCACGACCAGAGCGCCAGCGCGCAGCCGGGTCTCATCAGCAGCGGGGCTCCGGCGAGCCGCGCTCGCGCTTCGCCGGCAGTGGTGTCGAGCGCACGGCGTTGAGCGCGCCGTAGAGCGACGGCCATCAGCACGAAGATAGCGGCAGCATGCCGGTGATGCTGCGGTCGCCCGCGGTCTGCGTGCTGGCCAGGTCGCGATCCTCGGATCTGCGATCGGCCTCGAGCAGCTTGCAGCGAGACGCCGCGCAACGCCAGGCTCAACACCGGCCCGCTCGCGACCGTAGAGCCGCCGCAGCAGTCGCTGCGATCCGGCCCGTGCTCGCCTCGGCGCGCTGGTTGGCGCTGTCGGACACGATCTCGACCACCGGCGCGTCGCCGCGCACCAGCGTCGGCCTCGGGGAAGTCGGCGCGGAACGACGACCACCGGATCGGCGAGTGTCGAGGCGCCGCAGGCTGCGCCTCGTAGTCGGCCGGCGCCGCCTTCACGGTATAGGTCTGGCGCTCGAGATAGTTGCGCAGCGTCGGCGCATGCGCGAGGCCGGCGCACGTAGACCTCGCGCTTGCTCGGCGCGCGTCTCGAGCTGACAGCGACCAGGCAGACGGCCACGCAGCACCAGCGGGCCCCATCAGCACGCCGACGACACCAGCACCGTAGCCAGCGTCCGCCGGTCGCGCAAGCGCATCGCTCAGCTCCTTCTTGCAGGACGACCCAGAAGGCGCCGAGGCCGCGCCTGCACGCCGCGCTCCCTTCGCCGGCGCGCTCGCCGACGAACGCCAGCTTGACGAACGCCTCCTCGAAGTCGCGCTCGCCGGTCTGCGCGAGCAGCGCCGCGACCGCTGCCACGCTGGCGACGGTGCGGCCGTGCGCGACGACGACGACGCTGTCGCACAGGCGCTCGACCTCCTGCATGATGTGGGTCGAAAGACGATGCACTTGGCGCCGCCCGCGGGCGTCGCGCAACCAGCGCAGCGCGTCGCGCAGGGCGCGCGTGGCGAGCACGTCGAGGCCGTTGGTCGGCTCGTCGAGCACGATGTTGGCCGGGTCGTGCACCAGGCGCGCGGGCCAGCGCCGTCTTCATGCGCTCGCCCTGGCTGAAGCCGTCGGTGCGGCGGTCGAGCAGCGCGCGTCATCTCGAGCATGCGGCGCCAGCGCCTCGGCGCGCGCGTTCGGCGGCGTCGCGCGCCATGCCTTGCAGCGCGCCGTAGTAGACGATGTTCTCGCGCGCCGTCAGGCGCGGGTACAGGCCGCGCGCGTCGCGAGAGCACGCCCATGCGCGCCAGCGCCTCGCGCGGCCGGGCGCTGACATCGATGCCGTCGACCGCCATGCGGCCGGCGTCGGGCGAGCGATCAGCGCGGCGAGCATGCGCAGCGTCGTCGTCTTGCCGGCGCCGTTCGGGCCGAGCAGGCCGGTGATCTGGCCAGTCGGGGCGATGAAGGCTCACGCCGCATGTACCTGCCGATGCGCGTCGCGCGCTGCGCCGCGCGCAGCGGCGGCGCTTCGGAACGCAGCCGCCGCGCCGCTCGCCTCCGACGCACGAGCGACTTGGCGACCGGCGTGACTTCGATCATCGTCTCGGCCCGATGCTCGACGCGAGCCGTGCCCGGCAGGTCGACCGAGGTCGAACGCCGGCGGCCGCGGCACCGCCGTCGACGCAGCCGGCGTCGACGGCCAGACGCATCGCGATCGTCGACGGCATCGATGAAGCGGAATAGCACGACGTCGCGCACGCAGCCGATGCCGATGCACGCCGTGGCCGGCGTTCGGCGACGACGACGTGGCGCGCCTTCGGCCCGAGCGCCTGCGGCGACGCGCTCGCCGTGCGCGGCGGCGGCGTCGCCGGGTCGATGCCGCCGCTGAGCAGCAGCACCGGCGACGCGCTGGCGCCAGGCGGTAGAACGGCGCCGGGCACGCGCGCCGCGCGGCCAGTCGGCGCAGACGTCGCTCGATAGAGCCGTCGCGAACTCGCTGCCGAAGTCGGCGCCGGCGGATCGGTCGCTCGCCGCCAGGCGCGGCACGTCCTCGGCGCAGACGACCGAGAGGTGCATGCCCAGCGCCAGCTGCGTCGCCTTGCGCGCGCGCGAAGCGGCGTGCAGGCCGACCAGCGCGCTCGAAGTCGTCGCGCGCGCCGCCGTCGTCGATCGCCTGCGGCAAGGCGGCGGCGAGCGCCGGCGAATAGAGCGGCGCTGCGCACGCGCGCCAAGCACCATGTCGCGGCTCAGCGTGAACGTCTCGGACCTGCCGCTCAGCGGGTGCGCCACATTGACCGTGCGGTGGCAAGCGACTGCAGCAAGGTCGCCTGCAACGTCCGCGCGCAGCCGGCGGCATGGTCGCGCGGCGCAGCTCGGCTCGGCTCAGGCAGGCCGCGACCAGCGCTGTCGAGTGCGGCCTGGTTGTCGGTGCGAGAAGCTCGCCGGCAGCGCCATGTCGGGCGGCGCGACGCCGTCGAGGACGCTGCGCCGCACGGCACGCGGGAACTGGCGCTGGTACTCGAGCGCGATCGCGCGCGTGCCGTACGAGACGCGCCGACGAGGTCGATCCGCTCGGCGCCGAGGGCGGCCGCACGGCGTCGAGGTCCTGCATCGCGAGCGAGGTGGTGAAGTAGCCGCAGGTCGCTCGCGCTGCGGATGTACGGCAGCTTCAGCAACTGCCGCCTTGCACGCATCGCGCAGGCGTGAGCTGCGCGATCGGCGATCGGACTGCTCGGCGAGCGTTTCGTGCTCCGGGTCCTGGCACGTCGAGCGGCGCGCTCGAGCCGGTGCCGCGCTGGTCGACGAAGACGATGTCGCGCCGGTTGTTGAGGCGCGCGAACAGCGGCATCGTCATCGCCGCGACCGACGATCGCGCTCTGCCCGGGGCCGCCGGCGAGCAGGAACACCGGGTCGCTGAACTTGTCGCGCGCCATCGCCGGAACGACGACGTAGCGGACGACGATGGTGCGGCCGCTCGGCGATGCGCCGGATCGAGCGGCACTGGCAGCGCGCCGCACATGACGCTGTTGCGGATGCCGGCTGACATGGCAGTCGGCGCAGCGGCTTCGCCGCGGCCGCAGGCATCGCCGCCGGCGCGGCTGCGCGACGCCGTGCCGATCGACCGACCAGCGGGGCAAGGACGACCCGGCGGCGCAGCCGCCTGCCCGACGCGTGACGACGGCGGCGTGGCAGGCGGCGTCATTCGCCGAGCATGGCGCTTCAGCTCACCGCCGCTCACCATACTTCTCAAGTCTGGTCGGCGCCGCCGATCAGGATGCCCTTGACGAACACCATCGGGAAGGTCGGCCAGCCGCTCCACATCTTGAGCGCGCCGCGCGCGGCGCCAGCCGCTGAGGTAGCTGCCGTAACTCGAGGTAGTGGTAAGGCGATGCCGTCCGCCTTCAGCGTCCTGCGCGCGCGCGCGCACCTGCGGGATTGCTGCGCCAGGCCGACGACCAGCACCGGATTCGACGGTGCCGCCGCCTGACGTTGTGGACGATGTCGGCGTTGCAGGTTGGCGACGGCTCGCGCGAATCGCCGGATGGAGGCGGGCTTCTTCGAGCGTGTGCGGGCAGCTGGCGGCAGGCGGAATCGACGAGGCGCACCATACCATCGCCACTGCGCTGCCATCGCCTGCCGGCGCCCGGTGGCGCCGGTGCGTGGGGGCTCAGGCGGCGAGGACGCCGCGCTGGAAGTCCTGGACCGCGCGCTGCAACTCGGCGGTGGTGTTCATCACGAACGGTCCGTACTGCGCGATCGGCTCGCGCAGCGCTCGACCGGCCACCAGCAGCACCCGCGCCGGCGCCGCCGCGTCGCAGGCCGCCGAGAAGCGGACGCCGTCGCTGCCGGCGGCGTTGGTCGAGAATCGCCATGCGCTCGCAGCTCGACCGCGGACGACCCGAGCATGCGCCGATGTCGACCAGCGTCGCGCCGTAAGACATACGCGAACGCGTTGTGGCCGGGCGGCAGCAACGGCATCGGTGTCGCGCCGCGCGGGCAGCAGCCGAGTGTCGAGCACGATCGGCTCGGTCGTCGGCCGCGTCACCGCGCCGGCGACGCCGTGACGTCGCGCCGGCGATGACGCGCACGCGCACGCCGGCAGCGTCGAGCTGCACTGCCGGCACTGCGCCGGCGCGCACGTCGCGGTAGTGCGGGCGCCGTCATCTTGTCGCGTCGCCGGCGAGGTTGACCCAGAGCTGGAAGCCCGCCATGCGGCCCTCCTCCTGCTCGCGGCATCTCCGGAGTGGATGATGCCGCGCCCGGCGGTCATCCACTGCACGCTGCCGGGCTCGAGCAGGCCGACGTTGCCGACGCTGTCGCGGTGGCGCATGCGGCCGGCGAGCATGATCGTCACGGTCTCGAAGCCGCGGTGCGGATGGCTCGGGAAAGCCGCCGATGTAGTCGCTCGCCGCGTCGCTGCCGAAGGCGTCGAGCATCAGGAACGGGTCGAGGCGCTGCTGCAGCGGCTGGTCAGACGCGCGTCAGCTTGACGCCGTCGCCGTCGGACGTCGGCCTGGCCGCGAACGAGTGCGCCTCGACGCCGCGCGGGAACGGAACGGTGGTGGCGGTGGTGGTGTTCATGCAGTCAATGTAGTCGACGCGCGCGGATCGGCAAGTACGGCCGCCGCTGCAACGCTGGCTTCAGACGGCGGCGAACAGCGCCACGCGGCGCAGGCGCGGTGTAATAGCCGGTCCCCGTCCCCTCGACCGAACCTCGCCATGAAGCTCTACTACAGCCCCGGCGCCTGCTCGCTGTCGCCGCACATCGTCCTGCGCGAGGCCGGCCTGCCGTTCGAGCCGGTGCTCGCCAGCACCAAGACGCACAAGCTGCAGGACGGCACCGACTACTACACGATCAATCCGCAAGGGCTACGTGCCGCTGCTCGAGCTCGACGACGGCGAGCGCGCTCAGCGAAGGCCCGGCGATCGTCCAGTACATCGCCGACCAGGTGCCGGCGAAGAAGCTCGCGCCCGCCGACCGGCACGATGGCGCGCTATCGCCTGCAGGAGTGGCTCAACTTCATCGACCAGCGAGATCCACAAGGGCTTCAGCCCGCTGTTCAACCCGGCGATGCCCGAGGAGTACAAGACGCTGATCGCGGGACAAGCTGCAGTCGACGCGCTGACGCTGGGTCGATGCCCAGCTCGACGGCAAGCAGCTACCTGATGGGCGACACGTTCAGCGTCGCCGACGCCTACCTGTTCACCGTCACCAACTGGGCCAAGCACGTCGGCATCGACATCGCGTCGCTTCAAGAACCTCGGCGCCTCTCATGGCACGCGTCGCGCGCCGCGTCCGGCGGTGCAGGAGGCGATGAAGGCCGAAGGCCTGCCTCGAAGTAGCGCCGATGCGCTGGAGCTCGCCCTGCTCGTCGCCGGCTGCGCCGGCGGCGCCAGTGCCGCGCTGCCGGCGCGACGCCGCGGCGCCCGGCCGGCGCTACGACGCGAGCTGTGCGTCGCGACCACGGCCGCAGGCGGCGCCGACCTGCGGCGCCGCCGAGGTCGACGTCGTGACGGCGGCGCGGATCAGCGTCCGCGTCGCCGACATCGTCTATCGGCTCGCGCTCAGGCCGGCGCAGCTCGACGTCGCAGACGATGCACGGACGCGATGCAGATCGACGAGTTCAGCGCCGCCTACGACTGGGACGGCACGACGTCTGCGCTTCAGCGACGCCGCCAAGGAGGTCCGCTACGAGGTGCGGATCGGCGCGCGCCGGACTGCCGCGCGCAGCGCCTGGGCTACGCCGCGTCGAAGCGCCGCCGCGGCCGTCCTCAGGCGAGGTGAGCGGCGGCGAGCAGTTCGCGCGTGTAGGGCTCGCGCGGCGCCGCGAACAGCGCCTCGGCGTCGCCCTGCCTCGACGATGTCGCCGTCCTTCATCACCAGCACGCGGTGCGACATCGCCCGCACCACCGCGAGGTCGTGGCTGATGAAGACGTAGCTCATGCCGTAGCGGCGCTGCAGCTCGGCCGAGCAGCGCCAGCACCTGCTGCTGCACCGAGACGTCGAGCGCCGAGGTCGGCTCGTCGAGCACCAGCACCTCGGGCCGCAGGACGACGGCGCGCGCGATCGCGATGCGCTGGCGCTGGCCGCCCGAGAACTCGATGCGGATAGCGCTGCGAGCACGTCGGCCAGGCCGCGCGCCGGCGCTCGAGGCCGACCTCGTCGAGCATCTGCGAGCGACCAGCTCGTCGCGCTCGGCGCGCGGCAGAGCTCGGGGCGATGCAGCGCCAGGCCCTCGCCGACGATCCGGCCGATCGTCATGCGCGGGCTGAGCGAGCGCGAACGGATCCTGGAACACGACCTGCATGCGGCGTCGCATCGGCGCGCAGCGTCGCGTTCGGTCGGCGTCGTCGATGCGCTGCGCCGCCAATCTACGACGCTGCCGCGCGGCGATCGGCTGCAGCGCGAGCAGCGCCATGCCGAGCGTCGTCTTGCCCGAGCCCGATTCGCCGACGATGCCGAGCGTCTCGCCGCGGCGCAGGCTGCAGCGTCGCGCGCCGCACCGCGTCGAACGTGCGCTCGGCCGAACCAGCCGTGCGGCGATCGCGAAGCTGACGCCGAACGTCGCGCGCCTCGACGCAGCACCGGCGCGTCGGCGCGACCGGCTGCACCACGCGCTCCGGCCGGCTCGCCAGAAGCTGTCTGCGTGTAGGCGGTGCTGCGGCGTTGCGAACGACCGTCGCGGTCGGCGCCGATCTCGACCAGCTTGCCGCGCTCCATCACGCCGACCCGGTGCGGTGAAGCGCCGCACCAGGTTGAGGTCGTGGGTGATGAAGAGCAGCGCCATCCCCATCTCGGCCTGCAGCTCGTCGAGCAGGGCCAGGATCTGCGCCTGGATCGTCACGTCGAGCGCGGTCGTCGGCTCGTCGGCAGATCAGCAGCTTGGGCTGGCAGGCGAGCGCCATCGCGATCATCGCGCGCTGGCGCTGGCCGCCCGAGAGCTGATGCGGATAACGCATCGACGCGCCGCTCGGGCTCGGGAATGCCGGTGCGCGGCGAGCAGCTCGATCGCGCGCGCGCGCGCCTGCGTTCGGGCCGCAGCCCTTCGTGCAGCCTCGAGCACCTCGCCGATCTGGTTGCCGACCGTGTAGCAGCGGGTTCAGCGCCGTCATCGGCTCCTGGAAGATCATGCGCGATCTCGCCGCCGCGGATGCGCGCGCATCTGCGCGCTCGCGACTTCGCGCGCAGGTCGTCGCCGTCGAAGACGGATCCGCCCTGACGTGGCGCCGCGCCGTCGACCAGGCCGCAGCACCGACAGCGCGGTGATCGACTTGCCCGAGCCCGACTCGCCGACGAGCGCGAACTTCTCGCCCGGCGGCGATCGCGAACGAGACGTCGTCGACGACCGCGTCGGCGCCGAAGCGCACCGTCAGGTGCTCGATCGAGAGCAGCGGCGACGTCACGACCGCAGCCATCCGGCTCGACGCCAGGAACGCGGCAGCGCGCGCTGCGCATCCGGCGCTCAGGCGCTGAGCTTGGCCGGCGCGCGAGCAGCGCGCGACAGGTCGCGCGCTCGCTCGCGCTGTGCGTCGGCAGCGGCGCAGAGACGTCGAGCTGGCCCTGCAGCCGGGCCATCGCCGCGCGGTGCGCTGCCGCCCTTGTTCCACGCCTGCAGCTTGGCGCCGACCTTCTTCAGCGCGCCGGCGCTGCGCTCGTAGAACGCGTCGGGCTGCGCCGCCGCCTCGCGCCAGAGCTGGGCGGTCGGTCTGCCTCGATCGCGGCTTCGTCGCCGGGCGCGAGGTCGACCAGCGCACGCGACGTAGCTCGCGCCCCACTGCAGCCGCGTCGCCGGGCCTTCGCTCTTCTCGAACGCCTCGCGGTACCAGCGTAAGCGCCTCCGGCTTTGTCGCCGCGCTTCTCGTGGCGTTGCCGGCCAGCTCCGACATCAGGTAGTACGGCGAATGGCTCTTCGCGAGGTTGGCCTTGAGCAGCGCGTCGGACTCGCGCGCCGAGGCCGGCTTGTTCGAGCAGGTAGGCGGCGGCGGTGATCACCGCCTGGCGCTCGTAGCCGTCGGTGATCTCGCGGTCGGCGCGCGCCGCCTGCTCGCGCACGTCGGCGACGCAGCGCGTCGGGCAGCGCGACTGGCGCCGCCGCCTTCGCGCCCGGTGCGCCGCTGTCGGCGGCGACGTCGATGCGCGCCAGGTCGACCTGCGCGATCAGCGCCTGCATGCGATCGGCGCGCGACAAGCGTCGTGTCGCGCCTCGAGGCGCTTGCAGCGCGCGCGTCGAAGGCCGGCGAGCGAGCGGCGCGCCGCTCGGCCGATCCCTTCGCGCTCAGCGCGCGCACGATCTCGGCCGCGTAGCTGGTCAGCATGTCGGTCTGCTCGCGCGTCCGCGCCGGGTCGCCGAGCAGCGCGACGACCGCGGCGCTGCGGTCGCCGCGTCGACCTTCGAGCGGCGTCTTCGCGTCGGCCGCGACGCAGCGCCTTCAGGCGCAGGCGCATCGGCGCATCGGCCGCGGCCGGCGGGGCGGCATCGGCCAGCGCGCAGCAGGTCGCCGGCAGCTCGTCCTCGGCGACCATCTGCTGATGGTCGGTGTCCCACGAGTAGAACGCGAGCAGGCGCCAGTCGTTGGGCCGAGCGACGCCGGCCTCGCGAGCGCATCGGCGAGCACCGCGCTGACCGGCCGCGCCGCGTTCATGCCGAGCGTGCAGCACCTCGGTGTAGCGGACCGGCGTCGACCTCGCCGGGCAGGCCGCGTCACCTCCTGGCCCTGCGGGTTGAACAGCACCATCGTCGGATAGCCGCTGACCTTGAAGCGCGCGCCGATCTTCTGCGCGCCCGGGCTGTCGCCGTCGACGTAGACCGGGACGAAGGCGCGCGAGCGCTCGATGAAGTCCTGGCGGTTGAAGAGCGTCGCCTTGACCTGGTTGCACGGCGGGCACCACTTCGCGCCCCAGTAGACGAACACCGGCTTGCTCTCGCCGCGCGCGCTCGCGAACGCGGCGTCGACCTTCGGCGTCGCTTGGCGGCGCTGGCGCCAGGCGATGCCGGCCTCGGCGTGCTCGGCGCGCGGCTTGGCGCTCGCCGCAGCGCGACCAGGGCAGCTGGCAGCGGCGGTCGTGGCGGGCGGCGCCAGGCTGTGTCGCGGGCGGCCGGCGCCGAGCGCAGGCGGCGAGCGCCGCGAGCGCGGCCGCCGCGGCGGGCTGGGTCGTGGACGGTGTCGGATCGGGATTCATCGACGTCTCCCATGAGGCCGCCATCATGGCGCAATCAGTCGACCGGCGCCGGCGCCTCGCGCACCGGGTCGCGCGGCGACAGGTGAACTGCGCCAGCGCGACGCCGGCGAGCGTGATCGCCGCGCCGGCGACCTTGGCCGCCGAGTAGCGCTCGCCGGTCAGCGCCCAGGCGACCAGCGCCGGCGACCGGCGGCATCAGGTACATCAGCGGCGCGGTCGGGCGCGACGCCGCGCACCGCGTTGACCCAGCCCCAGACCAGCCAGCCGAGGAAGGCCGAGACGATGACCGCAGTAGAAGGTGCCGGCCCAGATCGCGGGCGACACCTCGGCCCACGACACCGCGAGGCCGGCCGGCAGGCTGAGCGCGACCACCGGCAGGCTGCCGAGCAGCACCGCGTAGGTCATCACCGTGCACGCCGCCGAGGCGCTCGATCAAGCGGCTTCGCGGCGACCGTGTAGTACGAGAAGAACGAGGCCGCGACGAGCAGGACGAGGTCGCCGGCGCTCGCCTGCCAGTGGCCGCCGAACAGCTTGTCGGAGAGAAGACGACGCACGCCGACGCAGGCGACGGCCGACGCCGGCGACCTGAGCCGCGCGTCAGCGCCTCGATGGCCGTGCCAGTGCAGGATCAGCAGCGTGGAAGACCGGCCCGCAGGCGAGGATGAGCGAGCTCGAGAACGCGCGTCGACCAGTGGATGCCGTAGGTCACCAGCCCGACGTGCAGCAGGTGGCCGGCGCAGGCCGAGGCGTGAGCAGCGCGAGCGCGTCGGCGCGCGAGAGCGCGGCCAGCGCGTGCCGAAGCGCACGCAGAGCAGCAGCGCCGCGGCGACCGGCATGATCAGGTAGCGCACGAACAGGAAGCCGCCCGGCGACGAGCGCCTGGAAGACCGCCTTCTGCACGCTGAAGTTGGCGCCCCAGACCAGGATCAGGACCAGCGCCGCCCAGAGCGCCTGGCGCGCGCGGTCGCCGGCGTCGGCGCGCGCGGTCGCGGAGGTCGCGGCCGTCATCGGGCGACGCTCAGGCCGGCGCCGCCGGCGATGCCGTCGCGTCGTCGGCGCCGAGCGGCATCTGCGCGTCGTCGAGGCGCCAGCCGTCGACCGGCGTCGCCTCGCGCCAGCGCCATCCAGAGCGCGAAGCCGATCCGCGTCGGCCGCTTCGGCGCCGGCCGGCGACTCGAGGCCGCGCCTCGCCGGCGACGACGAGCACGCCGCACTCGGCGCGGGATCTCGTCGGCGCCGGCGATGCCTTCCTTGATCACGTACCAGCACTCGCCGCCGAGGTCGAGGTAGGCCTGGCGCTTGCGCGCGACGGCGCAGGTCGGCGAGGAGGTCGGCGCGCTGCACCTTGACCTCGTGGACGATCGGCTCGGCGTAGGCCTCGACCGTCGTGTGGCGGATCGGAAGACATCCGGGCATCGCCATCGCCCAGCCGCGTGTCGACCCTGGCGCGCACCGCCAGGCCGCGCCAGGCGAGCCGGCCGGCGCGCGTCATCTCGCGCGCGACGCGCTCGACCAGCAGCTCGTGGGCGTCGCGGCGCGCGCGGTTCCTGCCAGCGTCTCGGCCAGGACGGCGATGCCGGCGTCGGTGAGGCGGCATCGTCTCGTGGCCGAGCGGCGCCGCGCTCGCTGCGAGCAGGCCGGCGGCGAGCAGCTCGACCTCGATCGCCGTCCTGGCACGGCCAGCCGGCGGAGCGGTAGACCTCGCGCAGGCGCCGCTTGTGGACGATGCCGAGGCCGACGGCGCCGTCGGCAAAGCGCGAGGAGGAACGTTGGAGGCGTCGAGCATGAAGACAGGCCGCGGCACGCGCCGGATCGAGCCCGGAACCATACCGCGATTCGCGCTTCGAGGCGCTCGTGCGCAGGTACGATTCGCGCCCATCGTACGCATCAGCCAGGACCCGACCCGATGACACACTCGCACCGGCCTCGCCGTCGCCGGCCTCTCGTTCGCGCGCGCTCGCCGCGACTCGCCGCGATCGTGCTCGCGGCGAGCCTGCCGTCGCACGGCGCCGACCCGAAGGTCGCTCAACATCTACAACTGGTCCGACTACATCGCCGACGACACGATCAAGAACTTCGAGAAAGAGACCGGCATCAAGGTCCGCTACGACAACTACGACAGCAACGAGATCCTGCACGCCAAGCTGGTGGCCGGCAAGACCGGCTACGACATCGTCGTGCCCGGCGCGCACTTCGCGAAGATGCAGATCGAGGGCGGCCTGTTGCAGCAAGCTCGACCAGTCGCAAGCTCACGCAACTGGAGCAACCTCGACCCGGCGCTGCTCGAGCAGCTCGCCGCCGTCGACCCGGGCAACCAGTACCTGGTCGACTGGCTGTGGGGCTACGTCACGGTGGGCATCAACGTCGCAGAAGGTGAAGGCCGCGCTGCGGCAGCGCTGCCGATGCCCGACAACGCCTGGGACCTGATCTTCGACCCGAAGTACGCGAGCAAGCTGAAGGGCTGCGGCGTCAGCTTCCTCGACTCGGCCTCCGAGGTGCTGCCGGTCGCGATGCTCTACGTCGGCAAGCCGCCGCTACAGCACGAACGCCGACGGACTACGACGCCGCCGCCAAGATGCTGCAAGTCGGTGCGCCCGTACGTGACGCGCTTCTCGTCGTCGGGCTACATCAACGACCTGGCCGGCGGCGTCGCTGTGCGTCGGTGATGGGCTACTCGGGCGACATCAACATCGCCCGCGCGCGCGCGCTCGAGGCCAACCGAAGCGGCCGGCGGCGATCGAGGCGCTGATTCCCGAAGGGCGGCGCGACGCTGTTCTTCGACTCGATGGCGATCCCGAAGGACGCGACGCACGTCCGCACAACGCGCACCTGTTCATCAACTACATCCTGCGCCCCGAGGTGGCCGCGGCGCTGACCAACAAGGTGTTCTACGCCAACCCGAACGCGGCGTCGCTGAAGTTCGTGAAGAAGGACGTCGCCGAGAACAAGACGATCTTCCTGCTCGGCCGCCGACCAGAAGCGCATGACGCCGCCCGACGCCGTGCCGCGAGGCGATCCGAGCGCGTGCAGACGCCGCATCTTCACCAACTTCAAGGCCGGACGCTGAACGCTAACGCTACGGCCGGCTGCTAGGCCGACCTTCGCACGCCCTTCCAGAACGCGACCCGCGCCTTCCGAGCCTCGCTTGGCTGCCTCGCTCGGCTCCGGGTAGTACCAGACCGCGTTCTCGTTCATCGTCGCCGTCGACCATCAGGCTGTAGTAGTGCGCCTGGCCCTTCCACGCGCAGCATCGAGCGGTGGTTGCTGAAGGTCACGTACTCGCGCTTCAGGCTCGCCTCGGGAAAGTAGTGGTTGCCCTCGACGACGACGGTGTCGTCGCTTTCGGCGATCGTCGCGCCGTTCCAGATGGCTTTCATGTCCGCACGTTCGCTTGCCAAGAAGGCCGGGATGCTGAGGCGACCACGAAAGGCCCCATGAGTACCGAGATCCGCAAGGCCGAGGCACCGGCGCCGCTCAGAGCGCACCGAGTCTCGCCGTCCGTTTCCGCAGGTCGTTCCGTTCGATCCCGCGTATCGCGCCGAAGACGAGGCGATCGTCCGGCCCGAGGCGAGTCGCCCGGGACGCGTACTCACGCGAGGCCGCAAGGCGCCGATCACGCGGAAGGCCGGGCCGGGCTATGCCGATCCCGACTACGACCTCTCGGTCGAATGGATCGAGACCAAGCGCGCGCCTCGAGCGCGCGCAGAAGGTCTGGGCCGATCCGGAAGACGAAGACGCGCGCACTCGTGCATCTGCGGCTCGCCGCGCAACGACGGCACCTGCCCGGCGAGATCTCGAAGACGCTTTCGCCTCGCCAGGCCTGGTCAACGAAGAGCTGAGCCGGGCCGCAGGTCGAGGTCGACTTCCTCGACCTCAGCCTACGTCACTTCCGACTACGGCCGCCAGATCCATCCGTGCAAGGGCTGCGTCTCGACGCGCGATGCCGCTCTGCCACTGGCCGTGCAGCTGCTACCCGAACCATGCGCTCGACGCAGATCCACGACTGGATGGACGAGATCTACGAGCGCTGGGTCGCGGCGCACGGCGATCGTCATCGTCACGCCGATGCACTGGTACAGCACGCCGAGCGCGCTGAAGCTGATGATCGACCGGCTCGTCTGCGCCGACGGCGGCAATCCGGATCCGACCTCGACCCACGGCAAGAAGCCCGAGCGAGGCGAAGGCGACTCGAGCTCGCCGGCTGGGACTATCCGAAGCATCTCGCAGCGGCGCGTCTACGGCGCTGGTGGTGCACGGCGACGTCGCCGGGATCGAGGGAACGCGCCGCGGCTCTGTCGGACTGGCTCGACTGGATGGGACTGATCGACGCCGGCGACCCGGCCCGGCTCGATCGCTTCATCGGCTACTACGAGCCCTATGCGACCAGCCACGACAGCCTCGACCGCGACCGCGACGTCCAGGAGGAGACGCGCAACGTCGCCCGCGCCGTCGCGCATGTCACTGCTGCTCTGCGAAGCGGGCGCTTACAGACGCGCTCGCCGACATGCCGCAGGCCCCGTCCGAAATAGCACCACGGCGCGTGCCGCTCACGGGTCGAAGGCGGTAACCTCTCGGAATGTTGCACTGCAGCAAAGTGCCTTCCGAGAAGCCTGCCGTTGAAGAATCCCTTGCCTCGAAGAAGCTCCTCGGCCGCCGGCGGCCTGACCCGACGCGGCAGGCTTGCCGAAGCGACCGACGCGCGATCCAGCGCGCCCTTGTCCGGCTCGCGAGCGCAGCCTCCACTGCGCCGCGCCCGCTGGCCCGGTGGCAGCGCCTGAGCGAGCCGCCGCGGTCGACGCGCCGACGCGTTCTCGACGGCCTGGTCGCGCGAACGGTCACGCCGGCAACATCGCGCTGCGAAGACAGCTCGACAGCCGACAGTCGCCGACCGCCGTCGTCGACCCGGCGTCGTGCCGACGCCCGGCCGCTTCGACGCCAGCAGCTTCACCGGCGCCGCCGGAACGCGCGCGTTCAAGCTGTTCGAGCCCGCCGGCTTCGACGGCCGAGCGCCTGCCGCTCGTCGTCATGCGTCGCACGGCTGCACCCAGGATCCCGACGACTTCGCCGCCGGCACGCGAATGAACGAGCTGGCCCAGGAGCGAGGGCTTCTTCGTCCTCTACCCGGCGCAGGCGCCGCGGTCGAACGCGCACAAGTGCTGGAACTGGTTCTCCCCGAGCCGACCAGCGGCGCGGCGCGGGCTGAGCCGGCGCTCCTCGCCGGCATGGTCCGCCACGTCGATCAGACACGCACGCGATCGACGCCGACCGCGTCTACGTCGCCGGCGCTTGTCCGCCGGGCGGCGCGATGGCGGCGATCCTGGCGACGCGAGTATCCGGATCTGTTCGCCGCCGCGGGCGTCCACTCCGGCGTCGCGCCCGGCGCCGCGCACGACGTTCGCCTCGGCGTTCGTCGGTCATGAAGACCGGGGCCGGCGCGCTCTGTTGAGCGAGCGACCCACTGGCCGACCCCGCTCGCGCGCGACGCCGAGCCTGGCCGCAGGGCCCGCGCCGGTCATCGTCTTCCACGGCGACGCCGACGACGACGGTCGCCGCCGCCAACGGCGACGCGGTGATTGCGGCCGCGCTCGAAGGCGTCGAAGCCGATCGCCGAGAAGGTCGCCGGCGAGCGTCGAGCCGCGGCCAGCGCGCATTCGCGCGCACCGTCTGGCGCCGCCGGCGCTAGCCGCCGACGCGCCGACGCCTGGCCGAGCACTGGGTCGTCCACGGCGCGCCGCACGCCTGGTCGGGCGGCGCGCGGCGGGTTCGTTCACCGATCCCGGACGGCCCGGACGCGTCGCGCGAGATGTTGCGCTTCTTCATCGCCCATCCCGGCCGCCGGCAGCGCTGACGAACTGCGAGTCGCACGGCGCGACCGCCGAGGCGCGGTCCAGTGCGCGCGCCCTGCTCGGGGTCGCGGCGACGACGCCGTAGACTTCGCCCCCATGAATCGCGCTACCCTCCTGGCGGCGCCGCTGTGCGCCTTCGCGCTTGGCCTGGCTGTGCCAGCGACCGGCGCGCCGCGCCGGTCGAGCCGGCGCCGTAGCGTCGGCGTGGCAGCGGCGCCGTTGCCGCACGACGGCGACGTCGCTGGTCGAGCTGCGCCAGCTGGTGGACGCAGTTCGACGATCCGCTCAGCTGCGCCCGGCTCGTCGGCGCGCCGAAGCCGTCGAGCCCGATCGATCGCCAGCGCCGGCGCGCGGATCGCCGACGCGCGCGCGCCGCACCGCCACCGGCGCGGCGCTGCTGCCTCGGCTCGACGCCACCGCCAGCGCCAGCCGCGGCCGCCAGGACCTGAGCGCTGCCGATCGGCCACGAGCGAGCAGCGTCGGCCTGCAGGCGAGCTGGGAGCTCGACGTCTTCGGCGGCAACCGCGCCGGCACGCGATGCCGCCGAGGCGCGTCTCGACGGCGCCGAGGCGATCGTGGCACGACGCCCGCGTCGTCGTCGCCGCCGAGACCGCGAGCCAGTACATCGGCGCTGCGCGCCTGCGAGGCGCTGCTGGCGCAGGCGCGCCTCGACGCCGACTCGCGCGCCGAAACCGCGCGCCTGACCGGCCTGAGCATGCAGAGCGGCTTCGAATCGCGCGCCAACGCGGCGCTGACGCGGGCGAGCGCGGCGCAGGGCATCGTCCTCGTCAAGCAGCAGGCCGAGCAATGCGAGCAGACGGTGAAAGGCGCTGGTCGCGCTGACCGGCATCGCCGAGCCCGACCTGCGCGCCGCGCTCGCGCGCGGCGGCGCGCGCCTGCCCGAGCCGGCGCGCGCTCGCCGTGCCGTAGCGTCCCGGCCGCGGCGCTGGCGCAGCGGCCCGACGTCTTCGCGCGCGCCTGCGCCGTCGTCGCCGCCAGCGCCGACATCGGCCAGGCGCGACGCCGAGCGGTGGCCGCGCATCACGCTCGCCGGCAGCGTCGGCGCGGCGCGCTTCGACGTCGGCGCCGGAACGCTCGTTCAGCGGCACGACCTGGAGCATCGGCCCGGTCGCGGTCAGCCTGCCGTTGTTCGACGGCCGGCGCGCGCGCGCGCGAACGTCGTCGCCGCGCGCGCCCGCTACGACGAGGCGACGAGCGGCTACGCGGCGACGCTGCGCAGCGCGATCCGCGACGTCGAGAGCGCGCTCGTCAGCCTGCAGGGAACGGCCGACCGCAGCGCCGACGCGCAGACCGCCGCCGACAACTTCGAGGTCTCGTTCCGCGCCACCGAGGCGCGCTATCAAGAGCGGCTTCGGTACCCTGTTCGAGCTCGAGGACGCGCGCCGCAGCGCGCTGGCGGCGCAGATCACGCTGATCGACCTGCGGCGCGAGCGCGTCGCCGCCTGGATCGCCCTCTACCGCGCGCTCGGCGGCGGCTGGAGCGACGCCTGCCGACGCGCAGACCGCACGCCACCTCTGCCAGTCGGCCGCTTCGCCATGAACCGTTCGTCCCCGTCATACTCCTGATCCGCCGTCGCCGGCCTCGCCCTCGCTGGCGCGGCGGCGCTCGTCGTCGGCGCTGCGCGCAGCGCGCGCCGACGAGCAAGAAGCGCGGCGGTCACCGGCCAAGCCGGCGCTCAGCGTCGTCGTCACCCAGCCGCAGCGGGCGACGCTGCCGCTGGCGACGCGCGCCAACGGCAACATCGCCGCCTGGCGGGAAGCGAGCATCGGCACCGAGGCGAACGGCCTGCGCCTGGCCGAAGTGCAGCGTCAACGTCGGCGACGTCGTCAGGCGCGGCCAGGTGCTCGCCACCTTCGCTGCCGACATCGATGCAGGCCGACCTGCTGCAGAGCGCGCGCCGCGGTCGCCGAGGCCGAAGCGACGCTCGGCGACGCCAGCCGCCAACGCCGACAGCGGGCGAAGAGCGCTGCGAAGCGACCGGCGCGCTCGAGCGAAGCGACCATCAACCAGTACCTCACCGCCGAGCGCACCGCGCGCGCCCGCCTCGACGCGCAGCGCGCGGCGCTGCAGGCGCGCCAGATCCAGGTCGGTCGCAGACCGCGCGTGCGTCGCGCCCGACAACGGCGTGCATCTCGTCGCGCAGCGCGACCGTCGGCGCGGTCCTGCCGGCCGGCCAGGAGCTGTTTCGCATGATCCGCCAGGGCCGGCTCGAATGGCGCGCCGAAGTCGCGTCGTCGGACATGGGCCAGATCAAGCCCGGCGCGCGCGTCACGGTCACGCCGGCGGGCGGCGCGCCGATCGCCGGCACGGTCCGCATGGTCGCGCCGACGGTCGATCCGCAGACCCGGAACGGCATCGTCTACGTCGACCTGCCCGCGCCCGGCAGCGCCCGCGCCGGCATGTTCGCGCGCGGCGAGTTCGAGGTCGGCAGCGCGTCGGCGCTGACGCTGCCGCAAAGCGCGGTGCAACTGCGCGAGGGCTTCAGCTACGTCTTCAAGGTCGGCCCCGACAACAAGGTGACGCAGACCAAGATCGACGTCGGGCGCCGCGTCGGCGACCGCATCGAGGTGACCGGCGGACTCGCCGCCGACGCCCGCGTCGTCGCCACCGGCGGCGGCTTCCTCGCCGAAGGCGACACTGGTGCGCGTCGTCGACGCGCCCGCCGGCGATGAGCCGCGGCGCCGCATCGGCCGCGCGAGCGACGCCGCCCAAGCCATGATCAACGTCTCGTCCTGGTCGATCAAGAACCCCATCCCCGGGGTGCTGCTCTTCATCATGCTCACCGCCATCGGCGCGATGAGCTTTCGGGCGATGAAGATCCAGAACTTCCCGACATCGACCTGCCGACGGTCACCGTCACCGCGTCGCTGCCCGGGCGCCTCGCCGTCGCAGCTCGAGACCGACGTCGCGCGCAAGATCGAGAACCAGATCGCGACGCTGCAAGGCGTCAAGCACATCTACACCTCGGTGCAGGACGGCGTCGCCACGATCGACGGTCGAGTTCCGGCTCGAGAAGCCGACGCAGGAAGCGGTCGACGACGTCCGCGACGCGGTCTCGCGCGTGCGCACCGACCTGCCCGCCGAGCTGCGCGATCCGATCATCTCGAAGTTCGACCTCGCCGGCTCGCCCATCCTCACCTACACGGTCGCGTCGAGCCGCATGGACGACGAGGCGCTGTCGTGGTTCGTCGACGACACCGTGACGCAGCCCTGCTCGCGCGTGCGCGGCGTCGGCGCGGTGACGCGGGTCGGCGGCGCGACGCGCGAGGTCCGCGTCGAGCTCGACCCGGCGCGGCTGCTCGCGCTCAACGCCACCGCCGCCGACATCTCGCGCCAGCTGCGCCAGACGCAGCAGCGAGTCGTCGGGCGGCCGCACCGACGTCGGCGGCGCCGAGCAGTCGGTGCGGACGATCGCGACGGTGCAGTCGGCGGCCGAGCTGGCGCAGATGGAGATCGCGCCTCAGCGACGGCCGGCGCATCCGCCTCGACCAGGTCGCGCACGTCAGCGACACCGTCGCCGAGCAGCGCTCGGCGGCGCTACCTCGAACGGCAAGCCGGTCGTCGGCTTCGAGATCGTGCGCACGCGCGGCGCCGGCGAGGTCGACGTCGAGCGTCGGCGTGCGCGCCGCGCTCGAGACGCTCAAGAAGGCGCATCCCGAGCATCGCGATCACCGAGGCGTTCAACTTCGTCGATCCGGTGCGAGGAGAACTACGAAGGCTCGATGGCGCTGCTGTTCGAAGGCGCCGCGCTCGCGGTGCTGGTCGTGTTCCTGTTCCTGCGCGACTGGCGCGCGACGCTGGTCGCCGCCGACCGCGCTGCCGCTGTCGATCATCCCGGCGTTCTGCGGCGATGTACGCTGCTCGGCTTCACGCTCAACGGCGTGACGCTGCTCGCGCTCTCGCTCGTCGTCGGCATCCTGGTCGACGACGCGATCGTCGAGATCGAGAACATCATGCGCCACCTGCGCATGGGCAAGAACGCCCGTACCAGGCGGCGATGGAGGCGGCCGACGAGATCGGCCTGGCGGTGATCGCGACGACCTTCACGCTGATCGCGGTGTTCCTGCCGACCGCGCTTCATGAGCGGCGTGCCGGGCAAGTTCTTCGTCCAGTTCGGCTGGACCGCGGCGATCGCCGTCTTCTTCTCGCTCGTCGTCGCGCGCATGCTGACGCCGATGATGTCGGCCTACATCCTGAAGCGTGCCGAAGAAGCCGCACGTCGAAGGGCGCTGGATCGCGGTCTACCTCGGCTGGGCTCGCTGGTGCCTGCGCCACCGCGTCCTGACGACCGATCGGCGCGCTGATCTTCTTCTTCGGCTCCGCTCGCGCTGGTGCCGCTGCTGCCGACCGGCTTCATCCCGCCCGACGACCTGTCGCAGACGCAGGTGCAGATCGCCCTGCCGCCGGGCGCCGACCTTCGAGCAGACCAATCGCGACCGCGGAAGCGGCGCGCGCAGATCGTCGCCAAGAACCCGTACGTCAAGCTGATCTACACCGACCGTCGGCGGCGGCAGCGACCGGCGCCGACCCGTTCGCGGGCGGCGGCAGCCGCCGAGGTGCAGAAAGGCGACGCTGACCCTCAACCTGACGCCGCGCGACGAGCGCGGCGGCGTCAAGAAGCAGGTCGATCGAGCAGCAGCTGCGCGACGCCCTCGTCGCCGTTGCCGGGCGCGCGCATCAACGTCGGCTTCGGCGGCTCGAACGAGAAGTACACGCTGGTCCTCGCCGGCGAAGACGGCGCCGCGCTCGCCGACGCACGCCCGCCGGGTCGAGCGCGAGCTGCGCACGCTCCACGGCATCGGCAACGTCACCTCGACCTCGAGCCTGGTGCGGCCCGAGCTGATCGTGCGGCCCGACTCGGCGCGCGCCGCCGACCTCGGCGTCACCGCGACGGCGATCGGCGACACGCTGCGCGTCGCCACCGCCGGCGACTACGACCAGAGCGCTCGCCAAGCTCAACCTCGCGCAGCGCCAGGTGCCGATCGTCGTCAAGCTGCCGGCCGAGGCGCGCACCGACCTCGACCTGCTCTCGCGCCTGGCCGTGCCGGGCGCGCGCGGCCCGGTGATGCTCGGCAACGTCGCGACCCTGGCGATCGACAGCGCGGCCCGGCGCAAGATCGACCGCTACGACCGCCTGCGCAACATCAACTTCGACATCGAGCTCAACCAGCAGCCGCTCGGCGAGGTGCGAGGACGAGGCGCTCGCGCTGCCGAGCCTGAAGAACCTGCCGCCCGGCGTGATCGCAGACGACGCGTCGGCGACGCCGAGGCGATGACCGAGCTGTTCGACAGCTTCGGCCTGGCGATGCTCACCGGCGTCGCCTGCATCTACATCGTGCTGGTGCTGCTGTTCAAGGACTTCGTCCAGCCGGTGACGATCCTGGTCGGCGCTCGTGCTGTCGATCCCGGGCGCGTTCCTCGCGCTCTTCATCACCCGCACGGCGCTGTCGATGCCGTCGATGATCGGCCTGATCATGCTGATGGGGATCGCGACCAAGAACTCGATCCTGCTGGTCGAGTACGCGATCATGGCGCGGCGCGACTGGGGCATGTCGCGCATGGAGGCGCTGCTCGACGCCTGCCACAAGCGCGCCCGGCCGATCGTCGATGACGACGATCGCGATGGGCGCCGGCATGATGCCGATCGCGCTCGGCATCGGCACCGACCCGAGCTTTCGCGCGCCGATGGCGATCGTCGTGATCGGCGGCCTGATCACGTCGACCTTCCTCGAGCCTGCTCGTGATCCCGGTCGTCTTCACCTTCGTCGACGACGCCGTGCAGCGGCTGAAACGGCTGTTCGGCAAGCGCGCCGCCGGCGGCGACGACGGCACAGCACCAAGCGGCCACCTGATCGCGGCCCGCGAGCACCGCCCGCAGGCGCGACCCCGAGGTCGCCGGATCAGCTTCGCGCCGCGTGCAGGCTCGTGGTCGCGCCGGCCTCGGCGCGCAACCGCTGGTACTCGGGAAGGGGCACCGGCACGGCGTTCTTGTTGCCGAGATCGTTGAGGTGGACTCGCGAGGTCTCGCGCGCGGTGCAGGCCGCGATCGCCGCGACGACGCAGATGCCGAGCGTGATCGCGCCGATCGTCATCGGGATGTCGGCCGCGCCGGGAGGCGCCACCGTGACGAACAGCGCCGGCAGCAGCGCGGTGACGAGCGGTGCCGAGGTTCTGCGAGATCGCCATGCCGGAGACGCGCGTGCGGGTCGGGAACATCTCGGGATAGAAGCTCGGGAAGACCGCGTTGTAGCCCTGGTAGACGACGCCCCACATCAGCAGCGACATGACGATCGCCAGCGGCACGTTGTGGATGCTGATCGCGTACAGGTAGCCGAACGACAGCAGGCCCGAGCGCGAGCGCGCCGACGATGATCGGCGGCCGGCGGCCGATCTTGTCCGGACAGGTTGCCGACGAACGGGATCACGAGCGACCGCGACGATGTTGCCCAGCACCGGAATCCACAGGTAGACGTCCTTGCTGAAGCCGATGCCGTAGCCGGGCTGCACCGCGTAGGCGGCGCCGAAGATCGTCGTGACCACCGGGATCACGTTCATCAGCGACCATGCAGATGACGCGCAGCATGTCGCGCCAGCTCTCGGTGATCGCCTGGATCGACCGGCGCCTTCGGCACCGTCGCCGTGCTCGCTCTCCTCGGCGAAGGCCGGCGTCTCGGCGACCTCGCGGCGGATGATGTAGCCGGCGACGATGACGACGAAGCTCAGCAGGAACGGGAATGCGCCAGCCCCAGCTGTTGAAGGCGTCGCTCGGGCATGTAGTGCGCCAGCGGCAGGAACACGGCGGCGGCCAGGATCTGCCCGGCCTGCACGCCCTGCAGCGTGAAGCTCGGCATAGAAGCCGCGCCGGCCGAACGGCGCGTGCTCGAGGATCATCGAGCTCGCGCCCGAGATCTCGCCGGCCACGGCGAAGCCCTGGATCAGGCGCAGCACGACCAGCAGCGTCGGCGCCAGCAGGCCGACCTGGTCGTAGGTCGGCAAGCAGGCCGACGGCCATCGTCGAGAAGCCCATCAGGAACATGCAGATGATCAGCACGCGTCTTGCGGCCGTGCGTGTCGCCCCAGTGGCCGAGGAACGAAGGCGCCGATCGGGCGCGCGACGTAGCCGACGCCGTAGGTCGCGAGCGAGGCGACGATGGCCGACCTCGGGATCGCTCTTCGGGAAGAAGATCTGCGGAAAGATCAGCGACGCCGCGGTCGCGTAGATGAAGAAGTCGTAGTACTCGAGCGCCGAGCCGATCCAGCCGCTGGCGGTCGCCTTCTTGGTCTGGTGACGCCCCGTGCGGCTCGTGGTCCGTGCGGGTTGGCCAGCGGTTGTCTCCGGTGGGTTCGCAGGGCCGTGCCGCCTCTGGGTGGGACTGATATCGATTCAAGCGCCTTCGGCGTCCGGAATCGCTTCCGTCTTCGGTGAGCCACTTTGACGATGCTCGGCGCCAGGATCTCTCTGCGCCTTGCCGCCGACGAACGTGCCGATGTGGCCGCCCGGCACCGCCGAGCTCGGTGTAGTCCTTGCTGCCGAAGCGGCCCTGCATGCCTTGCGAGCAGTCGAGTTCGGACGACCACGTCGCCCTCGGCATAGATGTTGAGGACCGGCATGCGTGATCGCTTCAGGTCGACGACCCGGCCGCCGAGCACGAGCTCGTTCTTGACCAGCTTGTTGCCCTGGTACAAGTCCTTGAACCACTGGCGCATCGACCTCGCCCGGGTTGTTCCTGGCCGGTCCGGCGATCCAGCGCTCCATGCGCAGGAAGCCGAGCAGCTTCTGGTCGTCGTCGAGGATCTCGAGCAGCTCGGTGGCTGTACTTTCGCCGAGGTTGCCGACCGGGTTCATCATCAGGAACGAGAAGCCGACCGAGCGCAGCCGGGCGAGTTGCCCGATCGAGTCGACCAGCGCGTCGATGTCGTGCCGGCGGTCGAGCGAGCGCGCCCACAGGTTCATGTAGCCGGAGCCGCGCACCGGCGCGTCGATGTCGCCGTGGAAGTCGATCGGCGTCACGGTCAGCACCAGTCGCGCCACCTTTCGCGGGAACAGCGCGGCGTAGCAGGTCGAGAAGACGCCGCCCTGGCAGATGCCCATCAGGTTGATCTGCTCGACGCCCTCGCGCTCACGCACGACATCGACGCAATTGTCGAGATAGCCTCGAGACGTAGTCGTCGATCGTCAGCCAGCGCTGCGCCTGCGTCGGGTTGCCCCAGTCGAGGTAGTAGAGCGTCGATGCCCTCGGCGAGCAGCTTGCGCACGAACGAGCGATCGGTCTCTGAGGTCGATCATCTGGTAGCGGCCGACCAGCGGCAGTAGACGATCAGCACCGCGATGCCCTTGCTCTTCGCGCCGGTGGGCCGGCAACGGTACATGAGCGACCATGTCCTCGCGATAGGACCTCGTCGGCGGGCGTCGTCGCGATCGCCAGATCGTCCTCGGTGAACTCGCCGAGTCGCTTCGCGCCCTTGGCGAGCTTTTCCGCAACCCCGCGAGCTCCTTCAGCATCGCGTCGGGCGTGATCGCTAACGGCAACGCCGCGGGCGGACTTCGCGGCTGCCGGTGCGGACGCGGGAGCCGCTGCGCCGCCGCCGGCGCCGACCGCGGCGCGCGGCGCGCGCGCCCGCGCTTGCGCGACCTGGTCCCGGTCGCGCTCATGCGACGCGCGCCTTGCGCGCCACGAGCTTCTTCTGCGCCGCCGCGGGCAGGGGCGCGCTTCAGGCGACGCAGCCGCGCTTGAGCTCCTGGATCTCGCGGAACGCCTCGCCATGTCGTCGCGGGTCGGCACGTGCAGCGCCGTGCTGGCGATGCCGACCAGCTTTCGCACCTGCTGACGATGTGCGGTCGAGGCGCGGATGACCTGGCCGTGGCGGTCGAGGCCGGCGCCGTGCTGCATCGCGTCGTGCAGCGGCGCGTCGACCGCTTTGGCCCACATGCGCGATGAAGGCGAGCAGCGAATCGACGCGCTCGCCGCGCAGCGCCATCGCCTGCAGCTCGCGCATCAGCGTCGCGGTGCCGGTCGCGAACGCCTGCGCGACCAGCGCGAGGTATCTCGGCCTGCGCGCGCTGCTTGGCGACGCTCGCGACCAGCATCTCGCGCCAGGCCTCCTGCAGCTGGCGCGCCGGGCCGAGGCCGAATGCCTCGCCGAGGCCGCCGAAGGTGCGCTCGATACCGAGCTGCAGCTGTGCCGCGCCCGGCAACGCGCGTCGCCGAGAGCGCCGGCCAGGCGTCGGCCGAGGGCAGCCCGGACCGGCGTTTGCTGCAGCGGCAAGAGAGTATCGCGTTGAACGCTTTCGACGCGGTCTCGGGCCATGGCCCTCGAACGGCTCCGCAGTGACTTTGCCCTGCGCGAACAGCGGCAGATACGATTGATAGAGCTGCGTCAGCACACCGTCGAAGACACCGAGTGCCGCGCCGATCTGCGCGACCGGAAACGGTGCCGCGGCACGTCCCGGCGCCGCCGCGCTCGCGCGCCGGCGCGGTATCGCTGCCGACGCCGTGCCCGGCATGAGCATGCGAAACGCCTCGGGTACGGCGTCGGTCCAGCTCGGCAGAGCGAAGCGAGGTGGTCGTCGCTCATGGCTGCACGGCGGCGGCGATGAGGGTCGGACCGCACTGCCCTCTACCCAGACGCCAGCCGGCAGCCGCCATCGGCCAGGCGCGCGCCGCCCGGTCGCCAGCGCCTCGGGGCTGGTCGCATTACCCTGGTTCGCGCGCGCCAGGATGCCCTGCAGGATCGCGGCCATGCGAAACATGTTGAACGCGAGGTAGTAGTCCCAGTCGTCGATCGCCCCGCGGCCGGTGCGCGCGCAATAGGCAGCGACGTAGCCTCGCTTCGTCGGGAATGCCGAGGCGGCCAGATCGGCGCCTTGATGCCCGCGGAACTCGTCGGCGGTGACGCGCCAGGCCATCACGTGATACGCGAAGTCGGCCAGCGGATGGCCGAGCGTCGACAGCTCCCAGTCGAGCACGGCGAGCGATGCGCGGCTCGGTCGGGTGGAAGATGACGTTGTCGAGGCGGAAGTCGCCGTGCACGATCGTCGTCTCGTCGCCCGGCCGGCATGTGCGTCCGGCAGCCACTCGATCAAGCCGCTCCATCGCCGCGCATCGGCTCGGTCTGCGGCGGCGCGGTACTGGCGCGTCCAGCGCGCGATCTGGCGCTGTCAGGTAGTCGCCCGGCCGGCCGTAGTCGGCGAGACCGACGGCGGCACGATCGACGCCGTGGAGCGCGGCGATGACGCGGTTCAGCTCGTCGTAGAGCGCCGCGCGCTCGGCTCGGCGCTGCGTCGGGCAGCGCCGCGTCCCAGAAGACGCGGCCGGCGCACGTACTCCATCAGGAAGAACTCGGTGCCGATCACCGCCGGGTCGTCGCAGCAGCGCGAACACCTTCGGCACCGGCACGTCGCTGGCGGCGAGCGCGCCGCATGATCCGGTACTCGCGATCGACCGCGTGCGCCGACGGCAGCAGCGTGCCCGGCGGCTTTCGGCGCAGCACGTAGCGCTCGCTGCCGGCGCTGACGAGATAGGTCGGGTTCGACTGGCCGCCGGCGACTGCATCGACCGCGACCGCGCCGCCGAACGAAGCGACGCGATCGCGCAGGAAGGCACGCGAGCCGCCGCGGTCGAACTCGTGCTGTGCGGCGAGCCGGCCGCGTCGTCGGCGCGGTGAGCGCCAAGTCGATCGTCGCTCACAGGCTGCTCACCAGATGGCCTGCCAGTCGGCGAAGACGACGCTGCCGGTGAGGTACGCGCCGCGTCCGAGGCGAGCGCGGCAGCAGCGACCGTCTGTCGAGCTCTGTCGGCGCGGCCGAAGCGGCGCTGCGGGATGCGCGCCGCGCAGCCGCTCGTCCGGCCTCGGAGGCGAGGAAGTCGCGGTTCAGCTCGGTCTGGACGTAGCCGGGAGCGAGGCGCGTTGACGCGAACGCCGTGGCGGGCCAGCTCGAGCGCCATCGCCCGCGTCAGATGCATCACGCCGGCCTTCGACGTGCAATAGGGCGCGACGGCGCCGGCGACCCGCTCGCCGGTGATCGAAGCAATGTTGACGATCGAGCCGCCGCGCTTGGCCGCGACCAGGCGGCGTGCGCCTTCCTGCGCCACCAGCCACGCGCCCTTCAAATTGGTGTCGAGAACGCTGTCCCAGTCGGCTTCAGTCTGCTCGAGCAGCGGCCGCGACACCGCCAGGCCGGCGTTGTTGACGATCACGTCGGCGACGCCGCCCTCGGCTTCGATCTGGTCGAAGCCGGCCTTGACGCTGTGCCAGGTCGGTGACGTCGAGGCGCAGCGCCCAGGCGCGCGCCGCCGGCGGCCTCGATCTCGCCGACGGTATCGGCGAGCTTGTCGAGCGCTGCGCGCGGCGACGATCACCGTCGCGCCGGCCTCGGCCAGCGTGCCGGCGAAGTGCCGGCCGAGGCCGCTCGAGGCGCCGGTGACCAGCGCGCGCCGGCCTTTCAGCGTGAACCGATCCGGCGCGTCTCATGTCGGCGCGACCGGTGGGTCGAGCGTCCCCTGCTCGATCGGGATGCGCAGCGCGTTGAGGAAGCGCGGCACCATCGCGTAGAAGCCGGCAGTCAAGCGCGAGCTCGATGATCTCTGCTCGGGCTGAAGTGCTTCTTCAGCTCGTCGAACACCTCGTCCGAGCGTCTCGCCCGCCCATCATCGCCTTCGGTGAAGGCGAGCGCCGCGCGCTCGGCGTCGGAGTAGCGCGGCGATTCGCGCCACATCATCAGGTCCTCGACCTGCGCCGGTGGCACGCCGCACTTGCGTGCCATGCGCTTGTGCTGGTGCCACTCGTAGGCCGAATTGCAGAGCTGCGCGCCGCGCAGGATCATCAGCTCGCGCAGCGCGCGCGGCGTCGTGCAGTCGCGCCTGCAGCGAGTAGGCGAACTCGATCCAGCCGGTCAGCATGCGTCGGGTTGTGGCCGATGATCTTGTACAGGTTGAGAAACTCGCCGTCGAGCGCGCGGATCCGCCGCTTGTTGGCTTCGGGAATCTCCACCGAGCGGCAGACGGCTCTCTTGCTTGCTCAGGTCGAGTTTCATGGCGGGCCTCTCCGTCGAATGGCTGCGGATCAGCTGCGGCGCGCTCGCTCAGGCAGTTCGGCTGCTTCAGGCGATCGCGCAAGACGGTTCTTCTGCACCTTGCCGGTGGAGGTCTTCGGCAGGCGGCCCGAAGACGATGCCGTTTCGGCGCCTTGAAGCGCGCCAGCTGGGTGCGCACGTGGTCGGTCAGCTCGGCGCTGGTGGCAGCAATCGCGTTCTCGCAGCAGCGACGAACGCCACCGGAACCTCGCCCCACTTCTCGTCCGGCGGCGCGACGACCGCGGCCTCGAGCACCGCCGGATGGCGTCGCGAGCGCCTGCTCGATCTCGACCGACGAGATGTTCTCGCCGCCGGAAATGATGATGTCCTTGGCGCGGTCGCGCAGCTCGATGTAGAAGTCCGGATGCATCACGCCGAGGTCGCCGGTGCAGGAACCAGCCCGTCCGGGCAGGCCTTCTGCGGTGGCTGCTTCGTCGTCGGTAGTAGCCCAGCATCAGGTTGTTGCCGCGCATCGCGATCTCGCCCATCGTCTGCGCGTCGGCCGGCACGTCGTCGCCCTGGCCGTCGACGACGCGAACCTCGCACGAGATCGACGTTGCCCACGCCCTGGCGCGACTTGAGCCGCGCCTGCTCGGGAATGCTCGAGCGTCGTCCAGTCCGCTGCGCCACTCGCAGACCGACGCACGGCCCGTAGGTCTCGGTCAGGCCGTACAGGTGGGTGATGTCCATGCCGAGCTCGGCCAGGCGCTCGAGCAGCGCCGGGCGTCGGCGGCGCGCCGCCGGTGCCGATCCGCACGGATGGGCGCGGCAGCTTGCCCTGCCGGCCTCCGGGTCCCAGATGGTCATCGTCAGCACCGTCGGCGCGGCGCAGAAGTGGGTCGACGCCCGACTCGCGCATGTGCTGCCAGATCAGACTCGGCTCCGAGCCGCGGCAGGCACAGGTGGATGCCGCCGACCGCGGTCACCGCCCAGCTGAAGCACCAGCCGTTGCAGTGGAACATCGGCAGCGTCCAGAGGAACACCGAATCGCGATCGACGCGCCATGTGCAGCGCCATCGCCAGCGACTGCAGATAGGCGCCGCGGTGGTGATACATCACGCCCTTCGGACGCGCCGTCGTGCCGCTGGTGTAGTTGATCGCGAGCAGGCGCGCGCTCGTCGGCGACCGGCAGCGAAACGCGGTGGCTGCGGCGATCAGCGCCTCGAGCTCGTCACCCGGGCCGCCGGCGCAGACCACGCGCAGTCGGGCGTGAACGGCGGCCGCGGCCTGCTCCGCGGCTGGCATGAATTCGGAATCGCAGATCAGGACCGAGCTGCCCGAGTGCTCGAGGATGTACGCCGTGTCGGCCGGCGTGATGCGCGTGTTGAGCGCGACCAGCGCGGCGCCCGGCGAACGGCACCGCGTAGTGCGCCGCGAGCATCACGTGCGAGTTGCCGGCGAGGATCGGCGACCCGATCGCCGGGCGCGACGCCCAACCGCCTTCAGCGCGCCCGGCGAATTTCAGGCAGCGTTGCAGGAAGTCGGCGTAGGTGAAGCGGCGATCGCCGTCGATGACGCCGACACGATCACCGTAGACGCGCGCGGCGCGGCGCAGGAACGCGGTCGGCGTCGGGGGCTCGAAGCTGAAATCGGCCGGCGTGCTGGAGTTCATCGATGCCTTTCGCCAGCGCCTCGCGACCATCGCGACGACAGGGCAGGCGCTGCCCGTTGGGGCGGTGAAACTCGTTGTACGGAGAAGCGATGGAGTGGGCAGTCGGGAGAATCCTCGACTTGCACGCAGTGGCAAGGCCGCTGCACAAAGTGGCCATCGCGGCGTCGATTTCGCCCTTGCTTGATGCGCTTTTGACGAACAGCGCAATGCGCGGCCGAGGTCGCATCAGCGACCGGCCAATTTGAGAAAAGCGCTTGCCTGTTCGTGCAGGCTTCGGGATACCCTAGGCGCGTTCAGGCCCCGACTCGGGAGGATTCCGAATCAGGTCGTCGCAGTCGCCTAGTGTTTCGAGTTCGACCCGCTGGCTTCCGCGTCCATGTCTTGCATCGCCTTGGTGTACGCGAAGCCGTTGATGGCGACGAGTCCGAGCATCGCGAACGAGGTAAGGGCGGTCCACATGTCAGGCTCCCGATGAATTGCGTGAGGCCCATTCTAGGGTAAACCCTAATCACATGGCTGCCCTCGCCCTCGCCGCGCGCGGCAATCGTTCACGACCTCGACCCGGTCGTCGGCCGCCGCTCGGTGGCGCGCCCGGCCACCCCGCCAGCGACATCCGGAGACCGTCATGATCAGCGGCAAGACCACCCTCATCGCGCACCTCGGCTATCCGACCGAGGCCTTCAAGGCGCCGATGATCTACAACCCCTGGTTCGAGCAGCAAGGCATCGACGCGGTCGTCGTGCCGATGGGCGTCAAGCCCGAGGACTACCGCGACGTCGCTGCAATCGATCTTCAAGTTCACCAACATCCGCGGTGCGCTGGTGACGATGCCGCACAAGGTCGTGACCGTCGGTCTGGTCGACGAAGTCACGCCCACCGGGCAGATCGCCGGCGCCTGCAACGCGATCCTGTTGCGCCCCGACGGCAGCCTGCTCGGCGATCAGTTCGACGGCGCCGGCTTCGTGCGCGGCGTCCAGCGCAGGGCTGAAGCTGCAAGGCGCGCGCGTGCTGCGTCTCGGGCAACGGCGGCGTCGGCTGCGCGATCGCGGCATCGCTGGCGGCAGCCGGCGTCGCCGCATATCGGCGCTCTACGACAGCCACGACGCGTCATCGCAGGCGCTCGCCGAGCGCCTGCGCAAGCACTACCCGGCGCTCGACGTCGCGACCGGGTCGAACGATCCGGCCGGCTTCGACCTCGATCGTCAATGCCACGCCGCTCGGCATGAAGGACGGCGACCCGCTGCCGTTTGACGTCGCGCGCATCGCGCCGCGCACCTTCGTCGGCGAGGTCGTGATGAAGCAGACGATCACGCCGCTGCTCGCGCGCGGCGCAGGCGCAAGGGCTGCAGGGTCAGGTCGGCACCGACATGCTGTACGAGATGATCCCGGCCTACCTCGAGTTCTTCGGCTTCGGTGCCGCCACCCCCGAGGAGCTGCGCGCGGTGTCGCAGATTCGCCCCTGAAGGCCCGAACCAAGCGGAGTCATGCCATGAAGACTTTCCTGATGCTGCACGGCATCAACCACAACATGTTCGGCAAGCGCGATCCGAAGCAGTACGGCACGATCACGCTCAGCCGAGATCGACGGCCGGCTGAAGGCGCTCGGCAAGGAGCTCGGCGTCACGGTCGAGAGCTACCAGACCAACAGCGAAGGCGGCGATGTGCGAGCGCATCCACCGAGGCCTACGCCGACAAGGTCGGACGGCGTGCTGATCAACGCCGGCGCCTGGACGCACTACAGCTACGGCATCCGCGACGCGCTGGCGATCCTGACCGTGCCGATCGTCGAGATCCACATGTCGAACGTCCACGCGCGCGAGGCGTTCCGCCACGTCTCGGTGTTCTCGGAGGTCGTGCAGCGGCCAGATCTGCGGCTTCGGCGTCGACAGCTATCTGCTCGGCCTGCGCGCCGCGGTCGCGGCCGTCTGAGGTCGCTCGACCTGACGATGGCCGACGGTCGGCGCGCGGCCGGTCAGCCGAGAAGCATCCGGGTCAGTTTCGTCGGCGCACTGGCGCAGCGGCGGCAGGCAGCGCGACTCCAGCTCGGCGAGCGAGAACCGCGACGAGTGCGTGCCGACGTTGATCGCCGCGACCACCGTGCCGCGCGAATCGCGAACCGGAACGGCGATCGAGCGCAGGCCGACCTCGAGCTCCTGATCGAGCATCGCGAAGCCGGCCTTCTGGACCTGCGCGATCACCTTGCGCAGCTTCGCCACCGTGGTGATCGTGTTGTCGGTGCGGCCGACGAGCTTGACGCGCGCGAGATAGGTCTCGAGCTGCTCGGCCGGCAGGTGCGCCAGCAGCACCTGTCCGAGCGCGGTGCAATACGCCGGCAGGCGCGTGCCGACGAGCAGGCTGATCGAGAGAAGCGCGTTTTTCCGCCGAGCGGCAGATGTAGACGATGTCGTCGCCAGTCGAGGATCGCCGCCGAGCAGGACTCCTGCACTCTGCGGCTGACGTCGTCGAGGTAGGGCTGGGCGACGATCGCGAGCGGCGTCGACGACAGGTAGGCGTGGCCGAGGGTCAGCACCTGCGGCCGTAGGGTGAAGCGGCGATCGAGCTCGTCGACGTAGCCGAGCGCCTTCAGCGTGTACAGGCAGCGCCGCGCCGCCGCCCGCGGGATCCCGGTCGCCTGGCTGACTTGCGAGATCGTCAGATTGCGGCGGAACTCGGAGAAGGCCCGGATCACTTGCAGGCCGCGCGCCAGCGACGCCATGAATTCGGGTCGCCGGCATGGGCCGTCGGGCTCTGCTGCGGCATGCAGGGCCAGGCGTCGTCGCGGCGATGAGCTCGGCGGGGAAGGCATCGCGGTTGCTCCGTTCGAGATAGGGTCTGCTCTGTCCGATTATCGCCCACATATTCGATCATCGCCCTTGTCGTCGCGACGGTCCTTGCTTACGATTCCACCTGTTTCTCGCACGAATGTTCGATTATCGAACGGACCTTGTCTTGGCAATGACCCAACGCCTGCATCTCGTCCAAAGTCCTGCCGTCGCGCCGTCGCCCGCACCGCGCGAAGCGACCGCCTTCGCCGGCCGCGCGCCCAGCGCCCGGCCGCCACGGTTCGGACTCGCGTTCACGTCGCGCCAGGACTGGCGGGCCGGCCTCGGCCAGCTCGTCCTGCCGCTTTCGAGTGCAGCGTCGCCGACCCGCAGTCGTTCGAGTGCAGCGCGATCGTCGGCCGGCTGCGCGGTCAGACCGTCGCCGAGTTGCGCATGGACGCGGCGCGCTTGACCCGCCGCGAGGCGCACATCGACTCGGCCGACAGCGAGCTGGTGCAAGTCCTGTGGCTGCTCGCCGGACGCTGCCGGGTGCGCCAGGGGCCGAGCCACTCGTTGCTGACCGAAGGCGGCTGGGACCCCGGTCGATCAGGCGCGCGAGTATTCGCTCCAGCTCGACCGGGGAACGCGCGTGCTGTTGCTCAACGTGCCGCGCACCGCCTGCCCCGGCTGGCTGTCGGCGCTGCCGGTGCTCGCCGGCGCGGGACTGGGCAACGCCGGCCCGGCCCAGATCGCGGTCGCGTCGCTGGTCGCGATGCTGCGCGAGGCCGAGCCGCTCGACGCCGATAGCGACGTGGCGCTGCACGAATCCGTGATCGCCCTGGTCGGGCGCGCACTGGCGCTCGAGATGCAGGCGCGCGGTCTCCGAGGGGCGCAGGGAGCGCGCGACCGAGCTGCTGCGCGTCGTCGCCTACATCACCGAGCATCTCCACGACCCGCGCCTCAACGTCGCCACCCTGGCGCGCGTCTTCGGCGTCTCGCGCCGCAACGTCTACAACATCTTTCTGCCGAGCCGGGTGACGCCGCACGCCTGGATCCAGAACGCACGGCTCGACCGGGCCTGTGCCCTGCTCGAGAGTCGGGCGCGGGCAGCGCTCCGGTGGCGACGATCGCCCGGCAATGCGGCTTCTCCGATCCGGCACACTTCAGTCGCGCCTTCCGCGCACGGCACCGCGTCGCGCCGACCGCCTGGCGCGATCGGGCGCGCTGAATCCGGATATTCCCGACCCTTGCACGGCCAGCCATGGCCGCTGCACAAATGGCAAGTGCGTCCGACCCGTCTTTGCTAACTTGCTTGCCCCTCACGCGCCGCGACGCTCGCACCGCACCCCAGGAGAGATCGACATGGGACCGACCCCCGCCCCCGACGGCGAATACCTCGATGCGCGACACGACGTCGCACCCGCCGGCGTACACGCCGGCCTACAAGACCAGCGTCCTGCGCAGCCCGCGGCTGGCGCTGATCTCGCTGCAGCAGTCGCTCTCGGAGGTGACCGCGCCGGTCTTTCGCGCCGACGAGCTCGGGCCGCAGGACAACGACCTGATCCTCAACTACGCCAAGGACGGCCTGCCGATCGGCGAGCGGATCGTCGTCCACGGCTACGTCCAGGACCAGCTCGGCCGGCCGATCAGGAACGCGCTGGTCGAGGTCTGGCAATGCAACGCGAGCGGCCGCTACCGGCACAAGAAGGACCAGTACATCGGCGCCCTCGACCCCAACTTCGGCGGCTGCGGCCGACATGCTGACCGACGACGAACGGCTACTACGCGTTATCGCACCATCAAGCCCGGCCCGTACCCGTGGAGGAACCGCGTCAACGACTGGCGGCCGGCGCACATCCACTACGCGATCTCGGGCGACGGCTGGGTCCAGCGGCTGATCACGCAGATGTACTTCGAGGGCGACCCGCTGATCAGGAGCTGCCCGATCCTCGGCGTCGCGCCGAGCGAGGAGCAGATCCGCGGCCTGATCGCGCTCCAGGACATCGGCGCCTTCGTCCAGCTCGACAGCCGCGCCTACCGCTTCGACATCGTCCTGCGCGGCCAGCGCGCGACGCTGTTCGAGAACGACGGTGCAGAAGACACCGCAGGGAGCGCTGCAATGAGCGGCCCGTGCAGCATCGTCGCGGCCTCAAGGCGCGTCCGCGGCGCTGGGCGGAGCGCGCTGGTCGTGCGGCGCGAGACGGCGTCGCAGACCGCCGGGCCGTACGTCCACATCGGCCTGGCGCCGCAGGCAGCCGGCTTCGACATCTTCGCCAGCAACTTCGGCAACGTCCTGGTCGAGCAAGCAGACCAAGGGCGAGCGGATCCGCATCGAAGGCCGCGTCTTCGACGGCATCGGCACGGTGCTGAAGGACGTTCTGATCGAGATCTGGCAGGCCAACGCCGCCGGCAAGTACGCGCACCCGGGCGACCGCCAGCCGAAGCAAGAAGATCGATCCGCACTTTCGCGGCTGGGGCCGCGCCGCGCACCGACTTCGACACCGGCGTGTATTCGTTCGAGACCGATCAAGCCGGGCGCGGTCGAGGGCGCAACGGCCGCGTCATGGCGCCGCACATCAACGCCTGGATCGTCGCCCGCGGCATCAACATCGGCCTCAACACGCGCATCTACTTCAGCGACGAGGCCGAGGCCAACGCCAGCGACGCGGTGCTGAACCTGATCGAGTGGGAGCAGCGCAGCGAAGACCCTCGTCGCCGAGCGCCAGTCGAACGAAGGCCAAGGACGGCGCCGCCGTCTATCGCTTCGATATCCGCCTGCAGGGCCAGGACGAGACCGTCTTCTTCGACGTGTGAGCGCGCACCCTCCCGTAATGCGCCGCGCCGTCGCCACCGTCTCGCTCAGCGGCACGCTGCGCGCCGAAGCTCGAAGCGATCGCCGCGGCGCGCTTCGACGCGATCGAGCTGTTCGAGAACGACTTCATCCATTCAGCGGCGCGCGCGCGCGAGCTGGCGGCGATGTGCGCCGACCTCGGCCTGGCGATCGACCTCTACCAGCCGTTCCGCGACTTCGAGGGCATGCCCGACGAGCTGTTCCGCGAAGAGCCTCGACCGCGCCGAGCGCAAGTTCGACCTGATGCAGGCGCTCGGCGCGCCGCTGATGCTGGTCTGCTCGAACACCTCGCCGCATTCGCTCGGCGAGCCCGAGCGCGCGGCGGCGCAGCTGCACGCGCTCGCCGAGCGCGCCGCCAAGCGCAACCTGCGCATCGGCTACGAGGCGCTCGCCTGGGGCCGCCACGTCAACCGCTACGCCCAGGCGTGGCGGATCGTCGCAGCGCGCCGACCATCCGCATCTCGGCCTGATCCTCGACAGCTTCCATACCCTCTCGCTCAAGGACGACCCGGCCGGGATCGCGTCGATCCCGGGCGACCGAATCTTCTTCGTGCAGATGGCCGACGCGCCGATCCTGGCCATGGACGTGCTGCAGTGGGCGCGCCATTTCCGCAACTTCCCGGGCCAGGGCCAGTTCGACGTCGTCGGCTTCTTCGAGCAGGTGCTGCGCTCGGGCTACGCCGGGACGCTCTCGCTCGAGATCTTCAACGACGTCGTTCCGCGAGACGCCGAACCGGCGCATCGCGGTCGACGCGATGCGCTCGCTGCTCTGGCTCGAGAGCGAGGCGCGCCGGCCGGCCCGGGCGCGGCGACGAGGCCGACGCGGCGCAGCGCCTTGAGTCGCGTCGAGCTCGCCGATCCGCCGGCAGCGACGACGCTCGCCGGCTTCGCCTTCATCGAGTTCGGTGTCGACGACGAGACCGCGGCGCAATTGACGGCGCTGCTGCGGCAGCTCGGCTTCGTCGGCGTCGGCCGCCATCGCTCGAAGCAGGTGACGCTGTTGCGCCAGGGCGAGATCCTGTTGATCGTCAACGCCGAGCCCGGCTCTGATGCGCGCGAGCGCTTCGCCGAGCAGGGCGCTTGCGTCAGCGCTGTCGGCGTGTTCTCGGACGACGCTCCGCGCGCAGTCTCGCGCGCCACGCGCGCTGCTCTCGGCGCGCTTCGACAGCCCGCTCGGCGCCGGCGAGCTGCCCCTGCCGGCGCTGCGCTCGCCGGGCGGCATGCTGGTCCACTTCGTTCCGGCCGCGCTCGGCGCAGCGGGGCTCGCGGCCGCGGATTTCGTCCTCGACGACCCGGCGCCGAAGCGCCAGGCGCGGGCCTCCTTGGCGTCGACCACATCGCGATGGGCCTCGGCCCCGACCAGCTCGACACCTGGATCCTGTTCAGCCGCAGCGTGCTCGCGCTCGAGGTGGGCAGAGCCTCGAACTCGCCGATCCGTTCGGGCTGGTGCGGACCTGCAGCGTCGCCACCGCCGACCGGCGCCTGCGCATCGTCCTCAATGTTTCGCGCAGTCCCCTGACCCGCACCGCGCGCACGGTCGCCGCGCTCGGCGGCAAGCCCGCGGTCCATCACATCGCCTTCGCCTGCGCCGACATCTTCCAGGCGGTCGAAGCGCTGCGCGCGCCGCGGCGCCGCGTTCGTCGCGATCTCGGGCAACTACTACGACGATCTGCTGGCGCGCTTCGCGCTCGACCCGGCGCTGGTCGAGCGCATGCGCCGCTCGGCATCCTCTACGACCGCGACGGCGCCGGCGAATACTTCCATATCTACAGCGAAAGCTTCGCCGGCCGCTTCTTCTTCGAGATCGTGCACCGCTCGAACTACGACGGCCTACGGCGCGCTCAACGCCCCTGCGCGGATGGCCTCGCAGGAGCAGGCGAGCGAACGCGGCTGAGCCCAGGAGAACTCTCATGACGACGACGAACCCCTGCATCATCTCGGTCGCGATCACCGGATCGCTGCCGAAGAAGGCCGACAACCCGGCCGTGCCGATCAGCGTCGCCGAGCAGGTCGAGTCGACCCAGGCGGCGTTCGAGGCCGGCGCGACGCTGGTCCACCTGCACGTGCGCAACGACGACGGCACGCCGACCTCGGCGCCGGAGCGCTTCGCCGCCGTGCTCGACGGCATCCGCAAGCACTGCCGGGGATGATCACGCAGGTCTCGACCGGCGGCCGCTCGGGCGCCGGCAAGGAGCGCGGCGGGATGCTGTCGCTGCAGCCCCGACATGGCGTCGCTCGCCACCGGCTCGGTCAACTTCCCGACCCGCGTCTACGACAACGCGCCCGACCTGGTCGACTGGCTCGCCAGCGGAGATGAAGGCTTACGGCATCAAGCCCGAGGTCGAGGCGTTCGACCTGTCGATGATCTTCCAGGCGGCAGCGCTGCAAAGAACGGCAAGATCGACGGCGCCGCTGCACGTCCAGTTCGTGATGGGCGTCAAGAACGCGATGCCGGTCGACCGCGAGGTACTTCGAGTTCTACGTCAAGACGCTCGAGCGCCTCTCGCCCGGCGCGACCTGGACCGGCGCCGGCATCGGCCGCGACCAGGCGACCCTCGCACGCTGGTCGCTCGAGCTCGGCGGCCATTGCCGCACCGGCCTCGAGGACAACGTCCGCCTCGACAAGGACGACGCTCGCGCCGTCGAACGCCGCGCTGGTCGCGCAGGTCGCCCGGCTGTGCCAGGAATACGGCAGGAAGCCCGCGACCGCGGCCGAGGCGCGGCGCCTGCTCGGCGCTGGCGCCGGTTGCCGATATCCGGTGCCCGCCTAGGGCCGCGGCAGCGCGGCCGAGGCGCGCACGCCGCGCCAGGCGAGGTCGGCGATCACTGGCCGGTGGTCCGAGGCGTCGTCGCTGCCGACGACTGCTGTCGCGCACCGCCGAAGTCCGCGCTGACCAGGATGTGGTCGATGCGCGGGAATGAGAACCCCGGCCGTAAGGTATGGCCGTAGGTGTAGCCGTAGCCGCGGCCAGCGCTCGCGAAGGCGTCAGCGCAGGCCGAGCGCGAGCAGACTGCGCACCACCGCCGACGAATCGGGCGCGTTGAGGTCGCCCGCGAGGACGAGGGGGTCCGGTGTTGCCAGGTCGCGAGCCAGGGCGCGGGCCTGCGCCAGTCGCGTCTCGTGATTGCGCTGCCAGGCGTCGATGCCCTCGACGCCGTCATGGCGCGCTGCATTCAGGCCCATGCGCGGCGACTCGAAATGGACCGTGACGAGCGTGAAGGCTGCGCCGTCCGCGTCGACGCTGCAACGCGCGTACGACAGCGGCTCGGCACCTGCGCGCGACCTGGACCACGCGCGCAGTCGCGCAGCGCGCCAGCGGCTGGCGACGGCGTACTCGCGCTGCGCAAAGACATGCGCCAGACCGAACAGCGGGCCCTTCGGGTCGTAGCCGCGCCAGTGACGGACGCCGTTCGCGTCCTGCAGGACGACGATGTCGGGCCGGTGGGCGTCGATCTCGCGCTCGATCGGCGCGATGTCTCGCCAGTCCGCTCCGAGCAGCTGCGCCGCCTTGGTGTTGTAGGTCAAGACGCGCAGGTTGTCTTCGCGCCGGCTCCGGCGCATGCCAGACGAAGCCCATGGCCACGGTGACGAACAGCAGCACCGCGGCGGCGCTGACGACGACCCAGCGGCGTCAAGCCAGGGCGACAGCAGCAACGCCAGCACAGCGGGCGCCAGCATCAGCGGAAACGGCAGATAGCGCGAGAGCTCGAGCCACCATGGCCCGTCGCTGCCGAGCTGCTGCGCCGCGGCGAGCGGCGACGCTGGCCGCGACCAGCGCGCGAGACGACGCCGCGCGGCAGTGCCCGGCGACGCCGGTCGAGCTGGCCTTCACGCCGCCAGGCCGAGCTCGACCAGCAGGAAGACGTCGTCCTCGGCGATCTCGCGCAGGCGAATCGAAGCGCCCCGACGCGCCGCCGTGGCCGACCTCGAGGTTGACCTTCGAGCAGCAGCGGCCGGTCGTCGGTCTTCAGCGCGCGCAGCTTGGCGACGTACTTGGCCGGCTCCCAGTAGGCGACCTGGGTGTCGTTGAGGCCGGTGCGGACGAGCATCGCCGGATAGGCGCCGCGCCTCAGGTTGTCGTACGGGCTGTAGGCGCGCATCCAGGCGTACTGCTCGGCGATCTTGGGGTTGCCCCACTCGATGAACTCGCCGACGGTGAGCGGCAGGGTCTCGTCGAGCATGGTCGTGACGACGTCGACGAACGGCACCTCGGCGACGACGCGCGCGGAAGAGCTCGGGCCGCTGGTTGACGACCGCGCCCATCAGCAGGCCGCCGGCGCTGCCGCCCTCGATCGCGAGCTCGGCCGGGCGTCGTCCGGCGCGCCGCGACCAACGCCTCGGCGCAGGCGATGAAGTCGTCGAAGGTGGTCTGCTTCTTCGCCATCTTGCCGGCCTCGTACCAGCTGCGGCCGAGGTCGCCGCCGCCGCGGATGTGGGCGATCGCGAACACCACGCCGCGATCGAGCAGCGAGACCCGTGTCTGCGAGAACGCCGGGTCGATCGGGATGCCGTAGCTGCCGTAGCCGTAGAGCAGGAGCGGCTGCGGCCCGTCGCGCTTCCGGTCGCGCCGGTAGACGAGCGAGATCGGCACCGCGGTGCCGTCGCTCGGCGGCCGCGATGGTGCGCTCGCTCGCGTACAGCGCCGGGTCGTAGCCGGGCACCGGCTGGCGCTTCCTCAGCAGCGCGCTCGCGCGTCGCCAGGTCGTAGTCGAAGGTCGACGCCGGCGTCGTCATCGACGGTGTAGACGAAGCGCAGCGTACGTCGTCTCGAACTCGGCGTTGCCGCTCGTGTGGACGCTGTACGCCGGCTCGTCGAAGGCGACCGTGTGCGCGCCGCCCGCGCGTCAGGTCGATGATCGCGCAGCTGCAGGCTGCCGGCGACGCGCTCGGTGACCGCGAGGTGGCTCGGCGAAGACGTCGACGTCGTCGAGCATGACGTCGGTCGCGGGCGGCGATCAGCTCTTCGGCGTTCGGCCAGATCGGGCGCCGTCGGCGTCGACCGTGACCAGGCGGAAGTTGCGCCCGGTGTCGTTGATGCGCACGTAGAAGCGGCCGGCGCGGTGCTCGAGGTCGTATTCGACGTCGGCGCGGCGCGCGAACACGATGCGCAGCACGAACGGCGCCGTCGCCGCCGGCGTCGGCGTCGGCGACGTGCCACTCCGATCGAGTCCTTGCTCTCGCTGCCGACGCAGCAGGAAGCGCTCGTCGAGCGTCTTGGCGACGCCGATGTCGAACAGCTCGTCGCTCTCCTCGAGCAGCAGCTCGTCGGCGCGCGGCCGAGCCCGACGACGTGGCGCCAGAGCCGGTTGGCGCGCTTGGTCTGGTCCATCGTCACGTAGTAGAGCGTGCGGCTGTCGTTGGCCCACGACCGCCGACGAGACCTGCTCGACCGACCAGGGATCGGTCCGCGCCGGTCGGCGAGGTCCTTGACGTGCAGCGTGAAGTCGCGCCCGCCGGTCGTGGTCGACGGTGTAGGCGAGCCGGCGTCGGCGTCGCGCGCTGACGGTCGGCCAGGCCGAGGCGCAGGAACGGCTGGCCGCGCGCCATCTCGGTTGAGGTCGAGCAGGGTCTCGTCGACGCCGCTCGGGTCGTAGCGGCGCTCGCCGCCGACGGCGCGCCGGCGCAGCGTAGCGCGGGTACTGTTCGCCGGCTGCGTGTCTGGGTCGAGTACCACCAGTCGCCCTTTCGCATCGGCACCGAGTCGTCGTCCTGCTGGATGCGCGACGAGCATCTCCTGGTAGAGCTTTCCTTCAGCGCCGGCGTGCGGCGCGAACCAGGCGTCGGCGTAGGCGTTCTCGGCCTTCAGGTAGTCGAGCGTGCGCGGATCGTCGCGCTCGCGCAGCCAGAAGTAGTCGTCGCTGCGCGGATCGCCGTGAACGCTCACGTCGTGCGGCTGGCGCGGGGCGCGCGGCGGCGCGCCGCCGCTCACCGCGGCGCCTCGAGCGCGGCGCTCAGGTCGCCCATCGGCGCGCTGGCCGTTGGCGACCAGCGCGCGGTCGCGCTCCACGACGCCGGGCAGCGGCGTCGAGGTTCCAGCGCCGCGTGATGAAGCGCAGGATCGAGCCGGTGTCGTACGGCGTCTTGTCGACGAAGCCCTTCTTCGCCAGCGGCGAGACGATGATCGCCGGGATCGCGCGTCGCCGGGCCCCAGCGGTCGCCCTTCGGCACGCGCGCGTGGTCCCAGAAGCCGCCGTTCTCGTCGTAGGTGACGACGATCAGCATGCGCGGCCACTGCGGGCTCTTCTCGAGCGCGGCGACGACGCCGGCGATGTGCGCGTCGCCGACGGCGATGGTGGCGTAGCCGGGATGCTGGTTGAGGTTGCCCTGCGGCTTGTAGAACGCCACCGCAGGCAGGCTGCCCGGCGGCGGCGTCGGCGAGGAAGTCGCGCGTCGAAGTCGCTTCAGGTGCGCGGCGCGGTAGGTCGGCCCGCGTTGCCGGGTCGAAACGCGGCGTAGTAGTTGAACGGCTGATGGTGCGGCTGGAACTGGACGCGTGCCGCTGTAGATGACGCTGCGCGCTGCCGGCGTGCCGGCGCTCGCCGCTTTCCAGGCGCCGCCGTACCAGGCCCACGCCACGCCCTTGGCGTCGAGCCGGTCGCCGATCGTCGCCAGCTTCTGCGGCGGCAGCGTGCGTCGGCGTCGGCCGGATCGCGCGTAGCGCGCGTCGCCGCCCGGCGCGGCGGCGATGTTGCTCGGCTGATAGGCGCGGCTGCATCGTGTTGACGGCGTGGAACATGCCGCTCGCGTCCTTCGGCGTCAGCGTGCTGTCGCGCTCGTAGCGTCGGCGCGCCCGGCAAGCGCGCTGCTCGCCGGCGCCGTGGCCGCAGGCGCGAGCCGGATGCGACCGTCGCGCGTCGAGTCTCGATCGCCGAGATCAGGCCCTTGGCCGGCGAGTGCCGGCATCGGCGTTCGGATACGTCGGCGCGCACAGGCGCAGACGAGGTATTGGTGGTTCAGGAACGAGCCGCCGAACGCGCCCATGAAGAAGTTGTCGGCGAGCGTGTAGCGGCGCGCGACCTGCCACATCGCCATGCGGCTGCCGTCGTAGTAGCCCATGCGTCAGGCCGCCGGCGTCGGACCACGCCGCGAACGTCGTCGTTGCGTGCCACCGTTGATCTGCATCAGGTTGTTGTAGTAGCGGTGCACGAGGTTGCGCGTCATCGCCTCGACCGGGAACGGCGACGCCCGGCGCCGGCAAGCGCGTTCGGGCCGTTGAGCAGGAACGGCCGATTCGCGCAGCCCCGCGCGTCTGTGCCTCGCGTCACGGTCAGCGGCTGGTTGCGCGCCGTCAGCTTGCCCCCATGTGCGGGCGGCGGCGTCGCCAGCGGCGGCGCCGCTGCGGTCGACCTGAGGCACGTAGCAGCGCCCGACCGCGCTCGGATTGACGCCCGGTATTCCATTGGCGCCGGGAACAGGCCTGAAGAGCGTGTCGAAGGCGCGGTTCTCGGCGTAGATCACGACACCACCGTGTCGATCGCGTCGATGGCGCGCGTCGGTCGATCCGGTCTGCGCGGCTGCGCGTGCGCGCTGCACCAGGCGCGAGCGCGAACAGCAGGGCCGAGTGGCAACTCGGCGCGAAGCGCTTCAGCTGGCGATCGAGGTCGTGGCTGGGCGAAGGCGCGGATTTCTGCGCGTGCGCGGCACTGGCCCGGGCAACGCGGGCAAACGTCTGCTGGCGACGCGTGAGCTGCGCTCGGCGCCTTGACTTTCGCCGCTCGCGCTCGCCGAATGTCGAGCCGGCTCCGAGCGCGTCGCGCGCCGCCCGATCCCCCGGCAAGCACCTCTGCGACAGGAGTCCCCATGTCATATACACGCCTGGAAGATTCGTCTGGTTCGAGCATCTGCTCGAACGACATCGCCGAAGGCGCGCGCGGCCTATGAGAAGCTGTTCGGCTCGGAACGCCGAGACTGATGCCCATGCCCGGCACGGATCCGCACGTGATGATCCACAACGGCGACGCGCCGGCATCGGCGGCTACGCCCAGGCGCCGGCCGGCGTCGCCGGCCGCAATGGCTGATCGCTACCTATCGGTGAGCGACGTCGACAGCGCGTCCACAAGGCCGCGCTCGCCGCCGGCTGCGAAGAGCCTGGTCGGCGCCGATGGACTACGGCTCGGCCGGCCGCGCGGCGACGATCGCTCGATCCGACCGGCGGCGTGTTCTGCGCTCTGGCGCGGCAACCAGTGGCGATCCGACCCGAGGCCGAGGACGACCCCGCCCGGCGGCTGGATCTGGAACGAGCTCGCGACCCAGGACGAGAAGACCGCGCTCGCGTTCTACGAGAAGGTCGTTCGGCTTTTCGCACGACGCGATGCCGATGCCCGACGGCACGTACACTACGTGCTGCAAGCAAGGCGACAAGGGCCGCGCGCGGCCTGTACAAGGCGATGGACGCGTCAGATGCCGACGCAGTGGACGCCGCTACGTCTGCGTCGCCGACGCGCCGACAAGACCACCGAGCAGGCGCAAGCCTCAGGCGCGACGCGTCGTCGTGCCGCCGATGCGACATTCCCGGCGTCGGCCGGCTGGCGTTGTTCATCGATCCGCAGGGCGCGATCGATCGCGATCCTGAAGCCGGACCCGAATATGGGCTGATTCCGGCGGCGCCCGCGCTCGGCGCGGGCGCGACGCTTACCGCCGCGGCCAACGCGGTCCGAGCGCGGTGCCGCGCCGACCGGCGCAGAGATCGGACGATGACTTCCTGCTCGCCGTTTCGCCGCGCGCGGCCCGGACCGTGACCCGTCGTCGTCAGCTGAGCGACACCCACATCAGGAAGCCCGGCAAGCTGGCCGAGGGCGTGTCGACACTGCGCGCGGCGCTGGCGCGTGCGGTCGTGGCGGTGAACGCACTGCCACAGCCGGTCGACGCGGTGATCGTCAGCGGCGACCTGGTCGGTCAGGCGAAGCCGGCGCAGTAGCCCGGCACCTGCGCTCGCTGCTGGCGCCGCTCGCCAGGCCCGGTCTACCTGCTGCCCGGCAACCACGACAGCCGCGGCGCCCTGCGCGCCGCATTCCCGGACCACGACTACCTGCACGACGCGCGCGCGCTATCGCATTACGCCGTCGCTCTCGGCGACCTGCGCCTGGTCGTTCTCGACACGTCGGTCGCCAGCGCGACCCACGGCGGATCGATGCGCGCAGCTCGCCGATCTCGACGCGACGCTGGCCGCGGTGCCGGACGCGGCGACGATCGTCGCCATGCACCATCCGCCGTTTCACGCACCCTGATCGAGCGCATGGACGACTACGGCCTGCAGCGCGGCGGCCCCGGCCTGGTCGAGTGCTGGCGCGCCACCCGCAGGTCGATCGATCGTTGCGGCCACCTGCACCACGGCATCGTCGCGCGCTTCGCTTCAGCAGGCCGGTGATGACGTCGCCGTCGACGGCGCATGCGCTCGCCGTCGACCTCGGCGCCGACGCGCCGCTGGCGTTCACGCTCGAGCCCGCGAGGCTTCCTGGTGCACGCCTGGTCGCCGGGCACGGGGATCGCGAGCCATCTGGTCCCGTCGATGCCTTATGATGGGCCGGTTCGCCTTCGGCTCTGCCTGATCGAAAAGTGGAGGACGCCATGGACCGCGCCGTCGTCCCGCCCGTCCTTGCCCGCGAGATCGCCTCGGAAACTCCAGAACCAGCCGGATCCCGTTCGCGAGCTACACCAGCGACGAGCTGCACCGCGTCGAGCTCGGCGCTTCTTCTACCGCGAGCCACTGGTGCTACGTCGGCCTCGAGGCCGAGATCCCGAACCCGGGCGACTTCAAGCGCACCGCGATCGGCGAGCGCTCGGTGATCCTGGTGCGCGACCAGCGACGGCGCGCATCCACGTCGTCGAGAACGTCTGCGCGCACCGCGGCATGGCGTTCTGCCGCGAGCGCCACGGCAACCGCAAGGAGCTTCACCTGCCCGTACCACCAGTGGAACTACACGCTGCAGGGCGACCTGCAGGGCGTGCCGTTCCGCCGCGGCGTGCAAGCAGGACGGCAAGGTCAACGGCGGCATGCCGGCCGACTTCAAGACCAGCCGAGCACGGCCTCACCAAGCTCAAGGTGGCCGACGCGCGGCGGCGTCGGTGTTCGCTTCGTTCGACCACGACGTCGAGTCGCTTCGAGGACTTCCTCGGCCCGACCATCCTGCGCTACTTCGATCGCCTGTTCGACGGCCGCAAGCTGCACGATCCTCGGCTACAACCGCCAGCGCATCCCGGGCAACTGGAAGCTGATGCAGGAGAACATCAAGGACCCGTACCACCCGGGCCTGCTGCACACCTGGTTCGTCACCTTCGGCCTCTGGCGCGCCGACAACAAGTCGCAGCTGCGTGATGGACGACACGCCACCGCCACGCGGCGATGATCTCGACGCGCGGCCAGACGGGCAAGGCCGACGCAGGTGACGCAGGTGTCGAGCTTCAAGGCCGAGCATGCAGCTCAACGACGCCGCGCTTCCTCGACATCGTGCCCGAGCCGTGGTGGGGCGGCCCGACGCGCGGTGATGACGACGATCTTCCCGAGCGTGATCCTGCAGCAGCAGGTCAACAGCGTCTCGACCCGCCACATCCAGCCCGACGGCCACGGCGCCTTCGACTTCGTCTGGACGCACTTCGGCTTCGAGGACGACACGCGCAGAGATGACGCGGCGCCGCCTGCGCCAGGCCAACCTGTTCGGCCCGGCCGGCTTCGTCTCGGCCGACGACGGCGAGGTGATCGAGCTGTCGCAGCAGGGCTTCGAGCAGAAGCCCTTCCACCGCACGCTCGCCGAGCTCGGCGGCCGCGACGTCGGCGACACCGACCACATGGTCACCGAGACGCTGATCCGCGGCATGTACCGCGTACTGGCGCGAGGTGATGGAGGCGCTGAGAGCGCATGGACGCTCGAGCGACTACCTCGAGCTCGTGCAGCTCTACGCCGACTACGCCAGCGCGGTCGACTCCGGGCGACTGGGACCTGTGGCCCGAGTTCTTCATCGAGCGACTGCAGCTATCGGCTGCAGCCGCGCGAGAACCACGAGCGCGGCTTCTCCGCTCGCGACGCTGTCGTTCGAGAGCAAGGGCATGCTGAAGGACCGCGTCTACGGCATCCGCGAGACGCTGTTCCACGACCCGTACTACCAGCGCCACGTCGTCGGCGCGCCGGTGGTGCGCAAGGTCGGACGGCGACGGCGCATCGACAGCGAGGCCAACTACGCGGTGTTCCGCACCAAGCTTCGACGGACCGATCGACGGTCTTCAACGTCGGCCGCTACGCTCGACGAGGTCGTGCGCACGCCCGCAGGGCCTCAAGTTCGCGTCGCGCCTGGTGGTCTACGACAGCGAAATGATCCCGAACTCCATCATCTATCCGATCTGAGAGAAGCGTGCACGCGATGAGCACCTGGATCGATCGCGTCGCTGCGACGACTTCGCCGCCAGACGACGCGATCGGCGTGGTCGCCGCCGGCGAGCGCGAGATTGCGCTGTTCCGGCGTCGACGGCGAGGTCTTCGCCACCGACAACACGCTGCACCCACGGCGACGCGCCGCCTGTGCGACAGGCTTCGTCGAAGGCCACGAGATCGAGTGCCCGCTGCACCAGGGGACGCTTCGACGTCCGCAGCGGCGGCCGCGACCGGCGCGCCGGCCGGAGCGTCGCGCTGGCCGACCTACCCGGCCCGGCTCGCCGGCGACCGGGTCGAGCTTCGGCTCGACTGAGGCGCTCGGGAACGCCTGCCTGCGACCCGGGTCGCGCGACGGCAACGCCCCGAGTTCGCCGATCACCGCCGCGCAGGCCGAGTTGCTATCGTGCGGGTCCGCGACGACAGCGCCGATGCTGCCTGTCATCACCAGCCTGCTCGACACCGACCTCTACAAGTTCACGATGTGGCAGGCGATGCTGCATCGGCATCCGCAGACGCAGGCCGAGTACACCTTCGTCTGCCGCAACGACGCCGGCGCTATCCGCTCGCCGAGCTGCGTCGCCCGAGCGTCAACGCGCGAGCTCGACGCACTCTGCGCGCTGCGCTTCCGGCCCGAGCGAGCTCGCCTACCTGCGGCGTCGCTGCGCTTCATCCGCTCGACTTCGTCGACTTCCTGCGCATCTTCCACTTCCAGCGCGACTTCATCAGCGCCCGCGCGCGCCGACGACGGCAGCGGCCTCGAGATCGTCGCCAGCGGCCCGCAGGTGCACGTGATGGCGTTCGAGATCCATCGTGCTCGCGATCGTCAACGAGCTCTACTTCCGCCGCTTCGACCAGGCCGCGGCGCTGCGCCGAAGGCGGCGCCGCGCTCGCCGCCAAGATCGAGCGCCTGCGCGAGTTCGAGAAGCGAGCCGAAGCGGCGCCACGCCGTTCGAGTTCTTCGACTTCGGCGTGCGCCGGCGCTTCTCGGCGCGAGTGGCAGCCGCGAGGTCGCTCGGTCACGTTCAAGCGCGAGGTGCCGCAGTTCTTCAAGGGCGCCTCCGACGTGCTGTTCGCGCGCGACCTCGGCCTGGTGCCGATCGGCACGATGGCGCACGAGTACCTGCAGACCTACCAGACGCTCGGCGTGCGCCTGCGCGACTTCCAGCGCGCCGCGCTCGAAGCCTGGGTCCAGGAGTACCGCGGCGACCTCGGCATCGCGCTCGACCGACGTCGTCGGCATGGACGCCTTCCTGGCCGACTTCGACCTCTACTTCGCCAAGCTGTTCGACGGCCTGCGCCACGACTCGGGCGACCCGGTGGCCTGGGGCGAGAAGGCGCTCGCCCACTACGAGAAGCTGCGCATCGACCCGCACACCAAGCGCGCTGGTCTTCTCCGACGGCCTCGACTTCGACAAGTCGATCGCGCTCTATCGCCACTTCGCCGACCGCGACGCAGTGCGGCTTCGGCATCGGCACCAACCTCACCAACGACATGGGCCTGAAGACGCTGCACATCGTGATGAAGCTGACCCACGCCAACCGCCAGCCGGTCGCCAAGCTGTCCGACAGCCCGGGCAAGCTGCTGTGCGACGACGAGACCTTCCTCGCCTACCTGCGCCAGGTCTTCAACGTGCCGGCGTGAGGGATCGGCTGATCCGCGGCGCGCCGCAAAGCCGCCAGCTCCGTGGTCGCGGATGCGGGCGTGTCGTTTGCCGGGCCGTCGGGCCACAGCCGCCAGGAGACGCGCATGAACGCTACCCCAGACCCCGCCCGGGCAAGGCCCCGGGCACCACGGTGCCGAGCTACGGCGAGCACGTCCCGGCAGACGCCGCCGCGGCCCAGGCCGCACAGACCGACACGGCGGCGGCGGCGCCGACAGCGCCCACCACTCCCGTCGGCGCCGGCAAGGAGTCCGCCGGCGGGTCCGGCAGCATCCACCCCGGGCGACGATGGCGCCCCCGTGGTGTTCACGCCCGACGACGTCACCGCCCGCCCGCCTGACCACCCGCCCACCGAGAACGCGCCGGCGAGCGAGAAAGGGGCGGGCCTGATCTTCGAGCGACCTCTGAGACCTGCCCCTCCGATCGCGGGCGGCAGCGGGTTCATCTGACGCGTCGGGCGACATGACCCCCACCCCCGGCGCGCGTAAGCTTCTGCCGCCATGCCGGCGAGCGGATGACGTTTCCCTTCGCTGGCGGCCGCCGGCGGGCGACCGGATCGCCACAGACCGCAGCGCTGCGAACGGTGATCCGGCTGGCAGGCGCGATCGACCTCGCCGGCTTCCGGCGCGCCTGCCGCGAGCTGCTGGTCGGCGCAGGTCGCTCCCGATCGGGTCAGCTGGCACAGCGCCGACGCGACGCCGGGCTGGATCTCGTTCGACGATCGAGCCGCATCGCCGCCCTGCACTGCGCGACGCGGCGGCGCGCGGTGCCGCCGGTCAGCGCCCGGCCGGCGTTCCTGCCGCTCAGCGAGAGCGTCGTCCTGCACCGCGACCCCGGGCCGCGTTCGCGCCTGCTCTATCGCCTGCTCTGGCGCTTCGCAGGTCGAGCCCGGTCTGCCGCCGATCCGCTCGACATACCCGACTGGCTGCGCGCCGACGAGATGGCGCAGGCAGTGCGCCGCGACATGCACACGCGATGAAGGCGGTCGTGCGCTTTCGACGCTCGCCGACGCGGACGACGAACGCGGCGCACGCCGTTGCACGTCGCCTGGTACCGAGCCCGAGCACCACATCGTCGAAGCGACGGCGCCGTTCTTCGCGACGCCGCTTGCCGCTGCGCTGGACGATCGTCGACCCCCGAGCGCAGCGTGCGCTGGGACGGCGAGCGCCTGCGCTCGGGCCGGGGCGAGCGCCGACCCGATACAAAGTGCCCGAACGGAGCTTCGCCATGCCTCCAGGAAACCCACCGAGCCCCAGCCGACGCCGGGTCGCGCCGAGATGCCCGGCGGCGACTCGCCGCGCAGCCTGCCGGCGCTGCGCGAGGCGCTGCAGCGCTGCCGCGAGTGCCCGATCGGCGAGCACGCGATCGCAGGCCGTGCCCGGCGAAGGCCTGAAGCACGCGCGACTGATGTTCGTCGGCGAGCAGCCCGGCGACCAGGAGGATCTGCAAGGCCAGCCCCTTCGTCGGCCCGGCCGGTCAGCTGCTGACGCGCGCGCTCGCGGAGCTCGGCGTGCCGCGCGACAAGGTCTACATCACCAACGCGGTCAAGCACTTCAAGTTCGAGCTGCGCGGCAAGCGCCGCATCCACAAGACGCCGGCGCAGCAGGAGGCCGCGGCGCTGCCTGCACTGGCTCGAAAGCGAGATCGAGCTCGTCGATCCCTGACGGCGCTGGTCGCGCTCGGCGCGACCGCGGCGCGCCAGCTGATCGGCTCGCCGGTCGTCGGTGATGCGCGAGCGCGGCCAGTGGCTGCGCGCGCAGCGACGGCCGCCGGGTGCTGATCACGCTGCATCCTTCGGCGCTGCTGCGCGTCGAACCCGCCGACAAAGCGGCCGCTTACGCCGCCTGGGTCGCCGACCTGCGCCATGCGGCCGAGCACTTCGCCGCGGCGCCGTGAGCAGCGGCACAAGGTCACGAAGCGCGCCGGCGGCGCCGATCTGGCCGGCGAGCCGCGGCGTTGTTCGGCGCTTCGGTCGGTGCCGCGCGCCCTATCGTCTCGGCGTCCACTGCCTTGGGTGACCGCCATGCGCCACGCTCCCTCCACGCTCCATTTCTCGCACGCCTTCCGCTCGCCGCTGCCCGCCGGCGCGATCGAATGGGAGGAGCTGCCGTCGCTCGCCCAGCGCGTCCGCCAGCGCGCCGGCCGGGCCCGCCACCGCGCCGTGGGACGCGACCCGCCCCGCCGAGCTCGAGAGCGGCGCCCGTCTCGCCACCGTTTCGCGAGCTCAAGGGCGTCGCGATCCGCGAGGTCAACGAGCCCGACGTGTTCCGCCACTTCTTCGGCCGCTGAGCCTGCGCCGCTCGCGCTGCTCGCGGCCGCGACCCGCTCGGGCCGCGATCTCGCGCCACGTGCCCGAGCGGCCTGCTTCCTGAGGCGCGAGCCGCCGATGACCCCTCCCGCCGACCTCGCGCCGCCGCCGCGCCGGCCGCGCCTCTTCTGGGAAGACTTTCCGGTCGGCCAGGTGCGCGAGTTCGGCGCACCACATAGTCACCCGCGACGCGGTACTGGCGTTCGCGCGCGAGTTCGATCCGCAGCCGTTCCATCTCGACGACGCCGCCGCCGAAGCGTCGCTCTTCGGCCGCCTCGCCGCGAGCGGCTGGCACACCTGCGCGATCGGCGATGCGCATGATGTGCGACGCCTACCTGCTCGAGTCGGCGAGCCTCGGCTCGCCCGGCGTCGAGAAGCTGAGCTGGCTGGAAGCCGGTTTAT
>ERZ1370068.6333-contig-5321_pt1 | contig 53342 bp, 62 predicted proteins | sample MGYA00561227_ERZ1370068 | MGnify/ENA primary metagenome ERZ1370068 (study PRJEB38410, sample SAMEA6850437) | metagenome | study: Metagenomic assessment of the ecological functions of the soil: analysis of the soil microbiota associated with the... | reverse complement strand
AACTGGAGATGGGGGTCGAGGGCCTGTACCAAGTCATCGGAGATTTCATGCCCGCATGTGCACCCACGAGTTCCAGCACAACGCAATTGTTCACGCCGCGTGCCTATCTCGGCTATGGGGGCGTGCGGACCCCACTGACCTGAATCCGGCGACGAGCGTTTCACGCGACACGCGGGTGGGAGCCTCGTCGCCTCTCGAGTCACCCGGAGTGCCGGAGTGGCGGAACTGGCAGACGCGCCGGACTCAAAATCCGGTACGACCTAAATCGTGTGCGGGTTCGACCCCCGCCTCCGGCACCAAAAGAATCGAGCGGTCGCCGCGTGACGAAGGCGGCCGCGATTCCTGCTCCTACTCCTGACCCTCAGCGCTGGATCACGACGCGACGCGTTCCAGCGGTTCGGCCACCGCCTCAAAGTCCTATGAAGTAGAGCCCGATGCGCACCGTGTGGCTCGTGTCATCACGGCCGTCCCATGACAGCTGCTGACGGCCGGCGGCGCAGCGATCCCGCGTCGATGCGTCGGACCGCGGCCGGTGACGTCGCACGCGCATACGCACCTGGCCGGCGCGGGCCAGAGCAAACGCCAGCCGCGTCGATCCGCTCGACGGATTGCTCCAGCGCGCCGAGCACGTCGGCATCGATGACTTCGGACGGGTCCACCGCGGTCAGGCCGTCGACGGTGAGGTTCGCCTCGCTGCCGCGACCACGCCGCAGGCGTGCGTCCCAACCAGTTTGTAATACCCCGCGTCTGTCTCGCGTGACGTTCTCGAGCGTCAGCGTCTGTTGATCGACGCCGCTTGGATCGATCCGGTTCCGGTCGGACCGTTCGTGAGTGGAGAACCGTTCTTCTGCCACTGGAGCGTGACCTGCCCGTAGTCGGCCGTGGGGCGGGCGGTGAGGTCACCGTGACGCCGGAGGACACGTTTTGCGAGAACGGCTGCTGCACGAACCACGGAGACCCGTCGCGCTATAGCGCGCCGCAGCCCTTCGTGAGCAGTGGCCCGCCCGCGGTCACGAAGACTCCGCCGACGTTCCTCGCTGCCGAGGCTTCCCATCGCGTAGACGGTGTTGTCGACCCCACCGGGCGACGCCGTGCCAGCTCTCCCGTCCCAGTAGCCGAGATGGCCGACGGGCACACCACCCAGCGTGTTGAACGTGCCGCCCACGTACAGGCGCGCACCCGTTGGCGTGCAGGGCCGTCACCGCCTGGTCGCTGCCGCCGACACCGAACGTTCCGTAGAAGGAGCCGTTGTAGTACGCGAGATCCGGCGAGGAATTGATCCCGGCATAGTCCCCGCCGATCACGAGCAGACCGTTGTAGACCTCGGAGCGCGTACATGCTTCCCAGGAAGAACCCGCCGATCGCTGCTCCACGAGACGCCGTCATAGCGGGCGAAGCCTCCGGTCGAGATCCCTCCGATCGCCGTGAACGATCCACCGACGTAGAGGTACGAGCCGTAGACCTTCATCGCGTAGACCGGACCGTTCGACCCGACGATGTTCTCCCATTGATCCGATGTCTCGTTCCATCGCCCGATGTTCGCGAGCGCGGTGCCGCCCGAGAAAAGAACGACCCGCCGGCATAGGTGATGTTGTTGAAGCGCTCGATCGCCAAGCACGGCCCGTCGAACCCTGGGCCCATCGCCTGCCACGCCGGAGGTGGGAACGCGAGGATCGGATCCTGATCCCAGCGCGCGATGCGGTTGGCGCCGACGCCGCCGGCGACGGTGAAGTAGCCTCCTGCGATCAACTCGAAGTCGCCGATTGAGACCGGGGTACTTGAAGGACTTCAGCGCGTTGACCTGGTCGTTGAGGCCGGAACCGAACACGTTCAGCGACGATGCCGTTCCACCCGACGATGTTGACCGGCGGGTTGGATCCCGACCGCTGACTGGCTGAACCCTCCGCCGCGCCGACCAGTTGGCCCATGAAGTTGGTCAGCCGGCCAGGACGCCGCCCACCGTCCCCCGCCCAACTGGACCAGCCGCTCCCGTTCCAGATCGCCATGCGATTCATCGCGATGCCGTCGGCACCGTAGCGAAGCCGTGCCGCCGACGAAGAGGGACGCCGGCGTAGGGCAGCATGGTGAGCACGGTCGTTCCGATGCCGCTGCCGAGGCCCAAGTCGGAGGAGTACTGCGTCGAGCTGCAGGATGTTGGGGGACCGCCGTTCAGCGTAGGCCCCCGTAGCGATCAGCCGGCCGTTGTAAGCCAGGGTCATGTCGGAGATCGAGCCGGGGAATGTTCCGCCGACTGAGCTCCAGCTGCCACCGCTCCAGCGTCCTGCGCTCCCATGCTCGGTCGTGCACTGTCGTTCAATCCGCCGCCGCCGACGTAGAGACCGCCGATGAAGGGCTGGATCGTGGTGCACGTTTCCCGCGGTCAGGCCATCAGAGATCCAGCTGCTGCCGTTCCAGCGGGCGATCCCGTGATGCGGGTTTCCGCCCAGGATGCTGAACGAGCCGCCCACGATCAGCTCGCCGTTCCACGAGGCCACCGCTCTCACGGAACCGTCGACGGAAATCGAGTTCAGGTTGTCCACTGAGTTGGTGGCTGGATTCCAACGAGCAATCGAGTGCGCCGGGTTGGTCCCCAGGTGAAGTGAAGTTCGTCTGGAAGCTTCCGCCGACATAGAGATCACCGTTGTGCACGTAGGCACCAACGCCGACCCCGTATTGCTCGCCGCGCAGGTTGTGCCAGGTCGATCCATCCCAGGTCAGACGATGATGTCGAATGTGCCGACGTTCGGTGTCGCCGTTCGTTCCCACAACGAGCTGGCCCTGATGAAACCGCGAGAGCGTTGACCGCGTCGGCGCCAGTTACGCTGCTGGGCTCCACCGCGATTCAGGTGCCGAGTATCAGGATCACCGCATGGCGAGGTTGGTGATGCTCTGCCCCTGAATGGTGGTGAGGTTGCCGCCGACGACGATCGTCTCTCCCTGGGACCGGGTCCATCCGGATCCCAGAGGCGTCATCGCATTGACCGGCCCATTCGTTCCATCGGGGCCATCCAGTGAAAGCGGGCCGCGAGCCACTTCTCGCACTAGCGCCCAGCGAGTCGACGAGCAGAAGAACCAAGGTGGAGTGTGAAGGTGAGGGATTGCGGCAGCTGAGAGGCGCCGAACAGGACCGCTACCGCGAGAGGCTCGAGAACGTGCCTGAGGCGAACATGGACAGATCTCCTCGGCGAGAGGCCGGATGCGAGCAGGTGAGCAATGGCGCGGCGGGCGCACGGCAACCACGCTCGCCAGTTATGCCGCCGGCGGGCCGGTACGTCCGATGCCGGAGCAAAAGCAGCTCCAGCGGAGATTCAACGCCGGACCCGCCGGGCCCTCCGCCGCTGGCTGTCGATGCCCTCCGAGTCTGCACTCGCGCGCGGAAGAGATCGTCGGAAGCCTCGCTGCGCGCCGGCGCACATGGAACCGATTGCCGACCTCGCCGAGCTGAAGCCCGTCGCGGCGGGGCTAATTAGAGCCATCGATTCGCCCGACGTCGCCCTCGACTACGACGCGCATATCTTGAGCGCCTCTGTCGCCGGTCCTCGCACTGCTGCCGCCGGTCGAGACGTCGAATTGCGAGCCATGCCAGGAGCACGTCACGGTCGAACCCTCGAGGATCGCACCTCGCTCAGCGGAGCCTTTGTCTGTGCGTCGCACTTGCTCTGCGTGGCAGAACACGGTCTGCCGCGCGACGCTTGAACCCACGGTGGCCTTCCGACCAGCAGAGCCGAACCGGGGGGCATCGTCACCACGCGGAACTCGTTGTCGTTCATGGACGCCCGCCTGACGCAAGCGTTGCGCCTTGCGCCGCCCGCGCCGTTGGGTCCTGAGTCATTGCTCTCTCCCCTTCCGGTGTTTGCAATTGGCTGGTTAGCGGATCATTTCGTCTCAGGAGGTTTTCGAAATGCTAGCTAACGGCCGCCGCTTCCCGCACGGCCGTGCGGGGTGGTTTGGTTCACTGCCCAGGCCAGCGCCAGGTCTGCGATCGACTGCCAGTCATCCAATCCCAACATGAAGTGCGAGCCGGTCGGCGAACTCCGACGTAGTGCGTGGTCACTCCGACTTCTGCTGCGCTTGTAGTTGGACCTGTTCACTGCCGGAGGATTGACATGGTCCTCGCCGCCGGCAATGAACAGCAGCGGGCACGGTCGGCGTTCTTGAAATCCACCTCGCCGGAGAATTGCGCGAGAAATTCGCGAGGGCGCCGTCCCAGACGATGCCGCCGCGGCGCTGCAATCCGCGCAACGGTCGTACAGCGGCTTCGGATTCCTCTGGGGTGAGTAGTGTTCCGCGAAGGCGTAGTGAAGCTGGCGGTGTGAGTCCCACGGCCTGTGTGCCGATGCCGCTGGGCTGTCGAGAACCGGGAACAGGGATCGGACCCGAGTCAGTGGAACGACCTGATCCCCTTTGACCACCGCCGAGTTGAGGCACACCCGGCCGCGCCGACGCCTCGATCTGAGCAGCAGCTGCGTGACCGTCCCACCGAACGAGTGGCCGATGATGATGGGCGGCTTGTCGAGACGGCGAAGTGATCGCCTCGTAGTGGTCAGCGATCTCCGTGATCCCCACCTCTTCGATCCGGGAGGGGTCAGCGCGCAGCGCTTCGACTTCGACCCTCGAAGCCTGGGTAGGCCGGAGCAAGCACCCGGAAGCCGCGCCCTCGTACCGCGGGATCCAGTGCGTTCCCAGCCGCGGGGGTCAGCCAAGGCCGTGAATGAGGACGACGGTGTCGGTGCCGTTAGACCTGTCGGTGCCCTAGTTCTCTTCTCCATAACCTCTCCTTTGCTCATTCCAAGGCGGTACGTCGCTCATCGGTGGAAGCTCAATTTCCACCACCGCGCCAGTTCGTAATGAATCGCGTCTCGATCTCATGTCGAGAAGCTCGACTGTTGTTCTGGCCTCCGGCGACTCCTTCGAGTACCTGAGCACCAGCCGAAGCTACGCATTGGGCCGGCCCACGATGCATTCTCGTCAGCCGTCGCACCCAACCGTCCACTACCTCTGGGGCTACGGGCTGACTGAGCCAGTCTTCGAATCGGGTCGCCGCCGAGTCTCGCATCATCGCCGGGAACAAGCGTACGCTCGGTCAGCGCCGCGCCGAAGTAGCGCGCGCTGGGATCGGCGACGACTTCGCGCGGATCGTTCTGGGCCTTGAGGCCAGCGCGAATCAGCTCGTCGAGCCGGAACTTCTCAGGCCCGGCTGACTTCGACGATGCCATTCACGGGCGATCCGACCGCGACGCGGGCGACGGCGCTCGCGACATCATCGGACGCCATGGGCTGGATGAGCACGGGCGCCAGTCGGAACGCGATTGCCGTCGGTGGCGGCGGCGGCGATGCTCTTGACGAACTCGTAGAACTGCGTGGCGTGGACGATCGAATACGGAATCGATGAGCCCGTGATCAACTTCTCTTGAGCGATCTTCGCGCGGAAGTAGCCGCTCTCGGACAGGCGGTCGGTTCCCACGACCGACAAGGCGACATGGTGCCGCACGCCGGCCTTGGCTTCCGCGGCGAGGAGATTGCCCGTGGACGTCTCGAAGAACGCCAACGCCGGCTCGCCTTCGAGTGAGGGCGAGTTCGACACGTCGACGACCACCGAGGCGCTTTTCAGCGCCCTTCGTCCACGCCCTCTCCCGTGATGGTGTTGGACGCCCGAGTTGGGGGCCGCCGCGACCACCTCGTGGCCCTGCTCGCGAAGCTTGGCGACAAGTTTGGATCCGATGAGTCCGGTGCCGCCGATGACGACGATCTTCATGATGAGCCTCCATTGTCCGCGTGGGTGTGTTCAGACCCGCGTGCCTCTCGAGCGCGGAAATCCTCCGCGAGGAATTGGTCGGATCTCGGGTACGGCGCGCCGCCGTCCGCCGAGACCCTAGAAGCTGCCCGTTCGCCCTCAGGGCGGTCGAACCCGGCAGGGTGAGGGCTCCGCGCGACGGAGCCACTCCTTCGTTACGAATCGAACGGAGCGTTCATCAAGTAGTCCACGGTAGACGTGGGCTTGTAGCCTGGCACGAAACGCTCGCCGAAGTCCCGCGCAAAGTTGTCGTACGTGGTCTCCGGCCTGGCCCTGACGATGCAGCAGACCGAGTCGGTGAAGCGGCGTTTCATGTCGAGACGCGGGAACGCGGCGAGGATGCTCTTCATCTCGGTCGGCGGGATCCGCTCATACTGAGGCCCGGCCATGTCGAGACCGATGCCCGCGGTGCACAAGGCCACTTCTGTCTCTTTGTTGACAGGACTGATCGAGGGCGTGGAATTCAGCGCCACAGTGTCCCAGATCAACTGCACGCGGCGATCGTCAAGCCCTCTCGCGCGCGAACGCCCGCGCCGCGTCGGCGCCCTCGATCTCGAAACGCCTGGGGCCCGTGACGCTGTTCGTGAGCCCCAGGTCGTGAAACAACGCTGCCGACGGCGACGACTTCCGCGTCGTGAGGCGTGTTCTGCAGCTGCCCGAGCCGGACCGCGAAGAGCCAGGAGCGGACCGCGTGGTTGAAGAGGAACGGCTCGGATTGGGCCGGGCCAGCTCCATCGCCCGGCGGACCAGCGGCGAGTCGACCACGGTGATACCGCCCAAGACTTGGGTCTTCGCGATCTCGGTCACAGGCGGCATGGTTAATTTCCTTCCTTGATGAACGCGAGCAGGTCGGCATTGACCTTGTCCGCGAGCGTGACGGTGAGGCCATGCGGTGCATCGGGATGAGATCATGACCTTCGCGTTCTTGATGAGCTTGGCCGACTGCTCCGCGTGATTGACGGGAACGACCTGGTCGTCGCCCGCGTGCATGACGAGCGCGGGATGTCGAACTTCTTGAGGTCCTCGGTGAAGTCGGTCTCCGAAAGCGCCTTGATGCACTCGTAGGCGTTCTTCAGACCGGCCTGCATGCTCATGGCCCAGAAGTCATCGAGAATGCCCTGAGAGACCTCGGCGCCCTGCGGTTCGTGCCGAAGAACGGCACCGCGAAATCCAGCCAGAACTGCCCGCGGTCCTTCATGAGGCCGGCCCGCAAGGTGTCGAACGCATCGACCGGCAGGCCTCGGGAGTTGGCGGCCGATTTGACCACGATCGGTGGCACGGCCGAGATGAGCACGGCCTGGCGACCCGATCCGTCCCATGCCGGCCGATGTAGCGCGCGACCTCACCGCCGCCGGTGGAGTGGCCCACCATCGCGATCTCGTTCAGGTCGAGGGCCTCGATCACCGCCGCCAGGTCGTCGGCGTAGGTATTCATCTCGTTGCCGGACGAGGCCTGCGTGGACCGACCGTGACCGCGCCGATCGTGCGATCGACGCGAAAGCCATTCTGCGCGAGGAAGTGCATCTGCCCCTCCCACGCGTCGGCATTCAGCGGCCAGCCGTGCGAGAACGTCACGACCGGACCCTTTCCCCAGTCCCGTAGTAGATCTGCGTGCCGTCCTTGGTCGTGACCATGGTGCTGTTGCGTTCGGCGACAAGCGTGCTCATGGGTGTGTCCCCCATCGGTATCGGGCTGCACGAGGTCGAGGCGTTCGCCCGCTCGTTCGTTGCAACCACCGTTGCCGATGGTTTGCCATCCGCATGCGACATGCCAGCGACGTGCAACTCGTCGCGGCACGCTCGCGAACGGAATCGCAGCATGCTGAGGGCGTTGCCGGATTGACGAAGGTCTCACGCGGTCACGACGCGTCGTGAGCGCGACGAGCATTCGTGAACTGTGCTCACGACCGTTCGTCAGGGATCAGGAAATTACTTAGCGCGGCCGCTCGATGCCGAGCGCGTTGAGCCGCGACGCGAGCGTCGCTCGGCTTGACCCCGAGGATCTCGGCGGCCCCACGCGGTCCCGAGACTCTCCAACCGGACTGGTTCAGCGCGGCGATGATGTTCTCGCGTTCCGACGAACCAGCTCGGCCTGGGACCACACGCGGTTGTCGGTGGAGCGAACGGGCGCTTCCACGACGTCGGCCGCAGCGCGCGGCGGCTTGCGAGGAGCCGCGGGGCCGTTCGTCCCGAGCACGCGATCGATGCGGAGATCGCCGCGCTGGGGACAGGATGACCGCGCGCTCGATCACGTTGCGCAGCTCTCGGATGTTTCCGGCCAGTCGTAGGCGGAGAGCTGCTCGAGCGCGTGGTCCGTGAGCGGAGACGCTTGGTGGCAGTTCAGCCGGCGCGACGCGAGGTCCAAGAAGTGCGTCGCCAGCAGGCCGATGTCCTCCAAACGGTTGCGCAGCGGCGGCAGCTCTATCGGAAACACGGACAGGCGATGAGTAGAGGTCGCGGCGGAAACGCCCGGCCTCGCACTCCTGCTTGAGGTCGTGATTCGTCGCCGCGATCACCCGCACGTCGAGCTGTCGCACGTGATCCTCGCCGACGCGCTCGATTTGCTGCTCCTGGCAGCACGCGCAGCAGCTTGCCCTGAAGCTCGAGGGGGATCTCGCCGACCTCGTCGAGGAAGATCGTCCCCCTGGTCGGCGAGCTGGAAGCGCCTCGGCCCGGTCGCGCACCGCCCCGGTGAAGGCCCCCGCACGTGCCGAAGAACTCGCTCTCGAACAGCTCGCGCGGCACGGAGGCGCAGTTGACCGTCGACCAGCGGCCGGTCGCGCCGCGCGCTGCGATCGTGAATCGCCTGAGCCACCAGTTCTTTGCCGGTCCCCGATTCCCCGGTGATCAAGACCGCGGACGTCGGTCGCGCGCCACCATGTCGACTTGCTGGAGCACATCCTCGAGCGCGGCACTCCGTCCGACGATCTCTCCGAACGCGAGCTTCTCCTTCACCTGCTCGTGCAGGTAGGCGTTCTCAGCTCAACTGCTTCCGCAGCCGATCCAGCTCCTCGAACGCGCGCGCGTTCGCGATCGCCACCCCCGCTTGATTGGCGAACGTTCCGAGCCACGCGAAGGCTCGATCGTCCAGGGGCTCGCGCGTGAACGTCGCCAGCACGCCGAGCACCTGGTCGCGAGAGACGAGCGGATGACCAGCGAAACTCCTGATGCCCTCGCGCTGGACCCAGTCGGGGCGCGAGAGGCGTTCGTGCCCCGACGCAGCGTCCGGGATGAGCAGCGGCGTTCCCGTGGCACCCACCCACCCGACCTTCAGGCCGTTCATGGGGATGCGGCGATAGTGGCCGTCGAGGTGCGACCAGTCTTCTCCCAGCGAGTGGACGGGTGTTCCTGCGCTCGCCACGAGGTGAAAGCACTGTGTGCGATCGCGACACGCGTCGCGCACGAAGCACGAGTCGCAGAGGTCGCCAGGCAACTTCAGCCAGATGCGCGCCAACGCGACGCCAGGTTGGGCAGCGAGGCCTTGGACGATGCTCTGCAGCGACGCCCTGAATGTTGCGCTCGGCCGCGACGGCGACGGCGAGGCCTCAGTAGCCGGTCAGCTTCCATGGTCGTAACACCTGCAGTCGGTCGAACGCAATCGTCGCGTGGCGACGATCGGACCGGGAGTATAGTCGGCGACCAGGAGGCGCGTGTGAGATACGGTCACCTCAGCGATCGCCGGGTGCGTCTGGCCGTTCGGCGCCGTGCTGATGGCGCGGCCGCATGTCGGCCAGTCCGCACGAGCGAACCGCGGAGCTGCGAGAACGCAGAGCGCGAGCACGAGTGACAGACATGCGGTGCGCATGGTGATGATCCTCCCGACTACCGGGACCGCAGGCGGGAGCTGCCGTTGTCCATCACGACCGGGGCCAGCGAACGATCGCCGGTCGCGGCGGTCAGCTCTCCAAAGATGAAGTCGATCCGATGATCACGAGGTCGCGCGCCGGTCCAAGCGATCGCGATCGCTCACGTCGATCGCATCGGCGCTGACCGCCGCTTGACCGGATTCGATCCTCGACGCGCGCGACGGAGGCCCCTAGGAAACATCACGCCGACGAAGGAGAGCCCGCCTGGGGACGGCGGCGCCAGGTACCGGCCGAGATTCTTGCCTTCGGCGTCGAACGAGCCGAATCGCGGTTGAGCCTCTGCGGTCGCACGTCCGAGAACATCCACGCCGAAACCGGTCGACGTAGCCGCAACGTTGGACCCCGGAACGAAGAACGTGACCGTCAGCAGGTTGCTGCCGACCGGCGCGAACGTCCTGATCGGGCTGAAGAACACGAACTCGTGGCCGAAGTCAGTTCAGATCCGCGAAGTTGACGTCGCTCACGCGCTGCCCGGTGCCGGGAGTCGAAGACACCAGGCCGCGCGCGCGCCGGCCACGGGCTGGTTGAAGAAATCCCCGGGAAAGCTATTCGTGTTGGTGAACGCCGCCGGCACCGCGTCCCAGTTGATCTCGCGGCGGCCATCGGGCCGGGAGCCCGGCAGGTTCGCGTTGAGGGCCCGAGCGCGTCGCGAAACGCGTTCACGCTCGGCGATGTCGCCGGCGGCTCTGAACACTTGACCTGCGAGCGTGTCCCGGCCTTGCTCGCGACGACGCGGTCCAACGTCACGGCGTTCTCCGTCTCGCAGCCGTCGGGAGGTCGCGGCCTGCAAGCTGCAAGGGTGAGACCAAGCAGCACGGATGAGGCCAGCACCCGAATGTCGCGTCGTCTTTCTATGGTCGTCTACCCTGCGGTGATGGTGGTCGGATGGGCAAGCCCGATCCATCCGCGCCGCTCATGCGCGTCGGATCACCGCTTGCAGGTGGCACTCGGCGGCACGACCAACGCGCCGCGACCGCCACGGTTGAACTCTCGAGCAGCTCGACGATGGCCTCGTGAGCTCCCCGCTGGCCGGATGCATCGAGCGCCGCGAACGCCTTGTGGACGGGCCCGTAGTAGCGACGGAACAACGCCTCGGATCCAATGCGCGGCGGGACAGTGGAAGACGTACGTCTTCCGCACGGTGTGGATTTCTCTCGCAAAGGGCCCGAACAGCTCGACGAGGCGCGTCTCCGGTGCCCCAGACGGTGGCGACCCACCCCCGAGCGACGAAGCGGCCCATGACGCGAAACAAGTCCGACGAACCGTCCGGGTCCACTGCGAGCCCTCGATGCGCCTCCGAGCTTGACCGCCCGCAGCAGATCGGTGACCGCGCGCCGCGGACTCCGCGCGAACGTCGTCCGGAAGGTGGAGAGCGCGACGCGTCTGACCGACTCGACGAACGGCTGCCTGCGCCGACCCGATCCGCACGGGCCGGCGGCGATGTGGTGGATATACGATCGCCCGAGTGAAGAGCCACCGCTTCGCACAGCGACTCGCAGACGATCTGCGTCACGAGGTGGATGCGGTCGGGGTCACCCGTCTGCAGCAGCAGGCTGATGCGGCCGAAATCGCACGGAGCGCAGGCCGTCGGGTGCTGCGGCTGGAGGGTCTCGCGGCCCCACGTCGAATGATTCAGATCGGACTGCAGGCTGCAATTCAGCGCCACTGGTGACCTCCTCCGCCGGGCTTCCCGATGATGGACTTCGTTCCATGCGCTGTAAGATGCGAGCTACCGCGGCCTCGCTCCTGCCGCCGTCGTCGGAGAAACCGCGCAGTTCGTCCGGAGCCAGGTCTGAAGCCGCCTCCGGCTTCGCCTGTGAGCGCGGGGGAACGATGAGCCGCGACATGCTTTCCGACCTGCTTCGCGCCGTCCGGCTACGGGGAGCGCTGTTCTTCTTCGTGGAAGGCGCGGACCCTGGGTCGCGGAGACGCCGCGCTCGCGCGAGATCAGCTCCCGGCGATCCTGCCGGGCGTGGAGCACTTGATCGTTCCATCGGGGTCGCGAGGGGCTCGTGCTGGGCGGCCATCGCCGGCGAGGAGCCGATCCGCCTGAACGAAGGTGACCTCGTCCTGTTTCCACAGGGCGATCATCACGTGATGTCGAGCGCGCCAGGGTTGCGCGCGAAGGCCGTCGACATTGGCATCTACTTCGCGCCCCGCCCCGCCCAGCTGCCGTTTGCGCTCAACGTGGACGAGCATGGAACGACCACGGCGCTCCTCGAGGGCGGCGGACCCGAGCGAACCACGATCGTGTGCGGGTACCTGGGGTGCGACGCCAAGCCGTTCAACCCTCTGCTCGCGTCGATGCCGCGCGTGCTCCACATGCCGGGCGTCGCCGCCGAAGGCAATATCGTGGATCGCGACCTTCTTGCGCACGGTGGTCGAGGAGTCGAATCGCAAGCGCCCGGGCGGAGAAGCGGTGCTCAGAGCGCATGACCGAGATGCTGTTCGTCGAGATCTTGCGTCGTTACGCGGCGACCTTGTCGCTGGACCAGACCGGGTGGCTGGCCGGGATGCGGACCCTGCGGTCGGCCGCGCGCTCGCGCTCATGCACGAGGCCCAAGGAGGCGTGGACGCTCGAGCGGCTCGGCTGAGGAGGCCGCGCTCGCGCTCGACGCTGCACGAGCGCTTCGTGCATTTCATTGGGCAGCCGCCAATGCGGTACCTCTCCAGTGGCGAATGCAGCTCGCCGCCGAGTGGCTCCGAGACACTGACGCCAAGGTGAGTCGACGTGGCGTGCGAGGTGGGGTACGAGAACGAGGCGGCGTTCTCACGGGCGTTCAGACGCGCGGTCGGTGAATCACCCGGCGCGTGGCGACGCGCGCGCCGCGCGGGCTCCGCGCGCGGCGCGGATCGAGTTCACGCGTAGAGGCTGCGGGCTCGTCTACGGTTGCCGCCAAGTGCTGCGGCCACCCCTTTCGAGGTGGCCGCACGAGAAACTACGATGCTGCCGTAACCAACGACCGTCCCATCTCATCGCACCAGGACGATCGTCCTCCTTGCCTGAGCACACCGTCCAGCTCGAGCTGCATGAAATAGACCCCGGCACGCGCGGTCGGCGCGCCAGGTCACCTGATGCTGTCCCGCATCGAACTTGTGGGACACGGCATCCCCGATCCGCCTCCCCCGACGTCGTGAGGCGGTGAGCGTCACGACGCCTCCCTTCGGGAGCGCGAGGTCGAAGCTCGCCGACCCCGGGTGGGATTGGGCACCGCCGCACCGATAGCGAACTCCAGCGGCAACGCACCCGGGTTCCCGGGATCGACGGCGAGACGCGAGAGCCGCCGAAACACCAGAAACCGGAACACTCGCGCCAGGTCCCGTTCTGGGCCTTTCCGATGGCGGGCTGCCCCACCGTTCCGTAGAGCTTGAAGACACCGTTCGACGCAGGTGTCGCACTGGTGCCTCCGTTCCCCATCACATATCCGCGGATGCCGAATCCGAACGCCGCGACGGGAGTCAGCCCGGCAACCACGATGAGAGTACTGAGTTTGAGTTTCATGCTCTCCTCACGATCGTTCCGGGCTAGGGCGTCTTGCTGCCGAGCACCTCGTGGTCGCCGGGTGCATCGGTGAATTCGACGCGGCGGTCGTCGCCGGCACCGTACAGATCGGGATGCAGGTAGCGCCCGCGATCCTGCGCCGACTTTTCTTCCACCACCGGGATCCGGTGTTTCTGCGCATACGCATCGTGCCGAATCCCCGTCACCTGCCAGGGAGACCTTGCCTCCCGGCGTGCCGCCGGCGATCCGGAAGCGATTCTTCGAGATCTCCTCGGCGACGTAGAGGTTCGGGCCGGGCGCGCCGATCGCCGTCAACTGGTGGCGGAATTCCATGTTCAGTGCTTCGAACCACTCGGGCATCTCGACCGAGGCCTTCCTGCGGCGTCGAGCTGAACGTTACCGTTGTAGATGTTCATCATGTCCGGGCTTTCGACGAAGGAATGCGAGAGATACTTTCCGCCGGGATCCAACGGGTGATCGATCTTGAACGCTCCGGCCGACTTGCTCAGCGTGCCGTTCACCTGGACGTTGCCGTTGAAATATCCGCCGCAGCACTGTCCGGCCAGGTAGGCCTCCGTGCCCGAGACCGCGTTATGAGCGTAGACACCGACGTTTCCTCCCGTCGCGGATGACGCCGTAGCTGCTCGCGCCGGGCGCCGAGGACTGGATCGTGCCGTTCACGTCGAGCGTGTACAAGGGCGCATTGGTCCCGATACCCACGTTCCCGTTGGGCATCACGGCGAGTTTGTCGCCCTGGTTGTTCACCTTCCACTTGTTTCCGTCGGCACCGTCGAGGTAGGTCCACGCCGAGCCGCCCCCGGCGTTCGAGTAGCCATAGAAGGGCAATGCGGCTGCGCCGCTGGTTCTGATGTACATGCCGCCGTACCCACTGGCGACAGGCGCGGTGATGCCAAAGAACTCGGCACCCGAGACCGTTGAGGAACGTCCGACACCGACGAAACTTCCCGTTGTCGAAGATGGAGGAATTTCCCAGGCTCGATGCACCGGTGAACTTCGCGACTTGATTCGTGGTTCCGCTTCCGCCTAGCCCCGGGCCGCCGGTGGCATTGATGGTGAGCGTCTGTGCGTTCTGCGAGATGGACACGTTGGTTCCCGCGGCCAGGGTGACGTCGTCGTGCAGGCCATTCAGACCCTTGACCACCTGGCCTGTGGCGATGCTGGCGCTCGAGACCCCGCAATCCGCCACGGTGCGGGCGACCAAGCTGTACGGTGACGAGGCGAGGTGTCACTCTGGGCGAGAGCTCCGCTCCGCCATTCACCACGATGCCCAGGTAGTACTGCTTGTCGAATGGCAGCGCCAACGGCACGGCCGGCGTGCCCATACCGAGGATGACGTTGAATCCGCCGCGCGCCACTTGAATGCTGTTCTGGTTCTCGGTCCAGAGCAGGTGCGCGCCGGAAAGCGTCGGGTCATCGTAGACTTTGAATACGAAGTTGTACGTTCCGTCCGGCGGGATGGCGCCGCCGTTGTCGGTCAGCACACCCTGGTAGCTCATGGTTTGCGGCACCGCGGAGGTGCAGACCTGCGAGACCGCCGGGGAGCACAGCACAATGCCGTCCGCGGGAGATCTGTGCATTGCACGAGCCGGAGACGGTCGCGCAAATGCAGAAGTGCGCTACCCCGGAAGCATCCGTGGTCGCAGAGACTGTGTTGCCCGTGTGCACCTGTGTCGGACAAAACGTGACCGAACAGGCGCCTAGGTTCACGGCGACAGTGGCACCAGCAACGGGTGCGTTGGCGAAATCTCGAACCGTGACGTCGAAACACGTCGCGCCGTTGGAAGACACGGTCACGGTCGTCGGACAGGTGCTATGGGCCGGGTCCGGGACGGCAGCTTGCGAGACACCGGCAGCGAGTCCGCCTCCGATCAAGGAGACGGCGAATAGAACGAAGCAGAGGACACGGCGAGGCGACTTCCGAGGCATGATTCACCTCCAGCGCGTGGGTTGGTAATCGACAACGAGTTGAGGACAAGAGCGCCACCAGGAAGCTCAGCTCTCATTGGGCTTCCCTGTTACCCCTCCCTTCCCCGATGCGTCGTCGTAGTCGACGAACGCCCGAGCTCGCGCCTCTGCGGGCAGCCCGCGAAATGCGAAGCACGACTAGCGAATGTTTTGGTTGTGGCCGTAGGGAGTCGGCGATGTCGACAATGAGCGTGCCCGGGGCGTGAGCCGTTCGGCCGCGCTGACTTCGCGCGAGGCAATGGACTTCCATGGGATTGGAATCCTGGCCAGGCGGGAGGGCCAGGGCGTGACTAATGAAGTCGCTCGAGGCGCTCAAGCTGTGACTGAAAACGTTCGTTGCGGAAGCAGAGTCGATCACGAGGGATGACATGACGAATCTCCTTCTTCGCGGGTGCCTTCTGAGGCGGCAGCGGGCCGCCAACTGGAGTCTCCAAAGACAAGAACGCAAAAGGAGAATGAAATGGTTCTTCGAGCCCACCCTGAATGCGATTGAGGTCGCACCGCTTCCTCGAACATGGCCGGGGTTGGCTCGTCCATGGCATCATGTCTCACTCATGTCCACTCCTCAGGCCGTCGCTCTGGAGCGCAGCCAGCCAGGGCCGCGCGCCGAACTACCGCGCCTCCACTCTGCGTCCGGCTACGCCTCGATCGCCCTGGTCTCGGCGGCGGTCATGCTCTACGAGATCGGGATCACGCGGATCCTCAGCGTCGTGCTCTGGTATCACTTCGCGTTCCTCGCGGTCTCGCTCGCGATGCTCGGGATCGGCGCCCCGGGAGTGTGGATCGCGCTGCGCGGTGCTAGGCCGCCGCGCGATCGAGCGGGCCCTGCTCGTGTCGGCCGTGGCGGTTCCGCTCTCGCTCGTGGCACTTCTCCAGCTCGGCGGACCGCTCCCGCAACGAGCGGCGCTCGCCACGGCGTGCATCCTCGTGCCGATGCTGGCGCTCGGGACTGCCGTGTGCCTGCTGCTCCTCGGCGCGCCGGGCCGCAAGGTGGGGCGTATGTACGCGGCGGATCTCCTGGGCGCGGGGGTGGGAGCGCTGGCCGTGGTGCCACTCATGACCGTGGTGCCCACTCCCGCGCTCGTCGCAGGTGCGGGCGCCTTGCCGGCCATGGCGCTCGTGCTTCGCGGACGCATGCGGACCGGCGTCGTTTTGCTGCTTGCACTCGGTGCGTTGCTGGCGTGGCGCGAACCGCTGCGAGTGCGCCACAACAAGATCTACGCGCAGGATAGCGTCAAGCTCCTATACGAGCGTTGGACGCCAACCGCACGGCTGACGGTCGTCCAGACGCCCACGCAGCGCTGGGCGTTCGGCTGGGGCATGGGGCCTCGTACCGTCGCCGCGAGGTCGATCAGCTCTGGCTCGACCAAGACGGCTCGGCCGGAACGCCGATCACGCGTCTGCGAGGGAGCCCGCGTGATCTCGACTACCTGTTCGATGATGTGACCAGCGTGGTCTACCAGCTCGATGCGGCGGATCGCGTGTGCGTGATCGGCGCGGGCGGCGGGCGTGATGTGCTGACGGCGCTCGCGAGCGGCGCCCGCTCGGTCGACGCGGTCGAGCTGAATCCGGGCATCATCGACCTGGTCTCGCGGCGCTTCGGCGAGTTCTCGGGCGATCCATACCACCTCCCCGGCGTGCACGCGGTGGCGAGTGAGGGGCGCAGTTTTCTCACGCGCTCGCGCGGCGGCTACGACGTCATCCAGATCTCACTTATCGACAGTTGGGCGGCCACGTCGGCCGGGGCGTACACATTGTCCGAGAACTACCTCTACACCCAAGAGGCTTACCGGCTGTATTGGAACCGCCTCAGCGAGCACGGCGTGATCTCGACGACGCGTTGGCTCACCCAGCTCGAGGGTGTCCGGCTCGCGCACATGTTACGCGGGGCACTCGGCGACGAGGGTGTCGACGCACCCCAGCAGCACGTGGCGATGGTCTCGGCGGGGCGTGCGGTGACGGTGCTCGCCTCGCGGGTTCCATTTACGGGGGAGCTCTACGACGCGCTGGTTGCCGCCGTGCGGGCGCCGCGGCTTCCATCTGATCTGGCCGGCGGTGGCCGACACCTCCACAGGGGCGCAGACGCTCGAGCTGCTCCAGCAGGGGCCCGAGGTGCTGCGCAGCCGCGGTATCGACCTGTCGCCGCCTCGCGATGACCGGCCGTTCTTCTTCCACACCGTCGCCGTATTCGGCCACGTCGACGCGCACAGACGGCGCGGATCGCTGGATACCGCGCAGTCGGTGCTGGTGCTACGCCTGCTCATGATCATCGTCTCCGCCGCGGCGCTCGCGCTGTTCTTCTCGCCGTTCGTGCTGCGTGGGGCGCTGCCACCGGCCCCGGAGTTCTGGCGGGGCGGTGCCTACTTCGCCGCGATCGGGCTGGCGTTCATGCTGATCGAGATCCCCACACTGCAGCGGCTAGTGCTCTACCTCGGCCATCCGAGCTACGCGACGACGATCAGGCTCGCGGCGTTGCTGCTCGGTGCGGGGTTGGGGCGTTCGTGGCTGGACGCATGCGGCTGAGGAACGTCGACGGGTCGGTGTTCGTGATCCCCGCCGCAATCATCGGCGCGAGCGTGGGACTCGCGTCTCCTGATGAGCTCGACCATCGGCTGGCCGTGGCCGGCCCGCGCCGCGTCGGCGTTCGCGCTCGCGGCGGCGATGGAGGCGTGCCGATGGGGCTCGGCTTCCCGCTCGGCCTGGTGCGCTTCGGCGATCCGGCCAAGGCGTGGTACTGGGCGGTGAACGGGGCGTGCGGCGTGATGGCGAGCGTGTGCTCGCTCGGGCTCGCGATGACGTTCGGCTTCGAGTGGACGGTGCGCTTCGGGTTTGGGCTATACGTGGCGGCGGCGGCGTTGCTCATCGGATCCGCAGCTCCACCCGCCAGCCAAGCCTCCGATTGATCTACTCGAGGCTGACGGTCCTTCTCCACGAGCATCGCGACGGTCTGCGTTCCGAGGGTGAAGCCGGAGTGGAATTCGCCCGTGACGCCGACCTTCGTTCCTCTCGCGGCGCGCCGCCCTTCTTCGCGAGCACGGTCAGCCTCCCGGTGCCGTCATCCACCTCGTAGGCGCCATAGTCGAAGATGGCGAGCGGGTTCTTGACCGTGCCCTCGATCGCGACCTTCTGACGATCGAATTGCGCCGGATCCTTGAGGAGCGCCTCGACCGTCGTTTTGTGGGCGCAGCTCGCGAGCGTGGCAACGAGGAGCAGACATCCTGCGAGGGCTGTTGCGCGCATTCGGGGAGTGCCAGGATCCTCCAGAGTATTGGATCGAATAGAGGTTTCTCTGACGATAGCAAGCGGCTCAGGCCCGTAACGCTCCGGACCTCACGACGAGCGCTTCCATCGCGAAGTAGGCTCGGGCAGGCCGAGCTGATCGACGAGATCGGCCGTCCCCTTGTTGCGCTCTTCGACGCGCTGCCAGAACTCGCGCTCGTCGACGCCCGGAAACGGCGCGCGATCCTTCTGGCTCTGGTGCTTGAAGATCGCGCTGATCTTGAGCCGCAGCTCCTCCTCCGACATGGGGACCAGGAGGTCCGCCTCGGCGATCGGCCACTCCTGCCAGGCGCCGCGATAGTACCAGACCTCCGGCGCCTCGCCCGCGTAGCGCTCGAGCGCACGCTCCACGGCCTCCTTGCACATGCGGTGTGTGCCGTGAGGGTCCGAGAGATCGCCTGCCACCGAGGATGATCTCGGGCCGACGCTCCTCGAGCAGCTCGAGGATGATCTCGACGTCGCGATCGCCGATCGGGTCGACTTGCGCACCTGTCCGGTCCGGTAGAAGGGCATGTCGAGGAAGCGCGCCTGCTCGGCGCGCAGGCCCAGCGTCTGGATCGCCGACACGGCCTCGACCTCGCGGATGCCGCTGCTTCAACGTGAGCACCGGTATCGCTAGTCGACCTGCCCGGCTCCTTGCAGCGCCAGGAAGTCCTCGGCCTCGTCGATGAGCCGAGACAGCGGCTCGTGGCCGCAGCGTCGAAGTCCGTCCGAGACGCGTCGCAAGAAGTCGAGATAGCGGCGCACTTCGTGGTCGAACACCGCGATGTTGTCCGGAGGTCTGATAGGCGACGAGGATGTCGTTGTCGTTCTGGTGCAGCTTGCGCAGGATGCCGCCGGCGGAGATCACGTCGTCGTCGGGATGCGGCGAGAAGACGACCACGCGCTTGCCGCGTGGCAGCTTGCTGCGCCCGCGGATCCGGGCGCTGAGCGCATTGAAGACGTCTCCGTTGAGCGCCGCGAACGAGCCGTGCCGCGCGAGCAGGGCCGAGATCGTGCTCGCGGTAGTCCACCTCGTTGAGCTTGAGCACGGACTTGCCGGTCGACCTGGCTCAGCCACACGACGGCACGGATCTCCAGCGAGCGGCATCCAATCGATCTCGCCGAGCACCCACGGCGTCTTGATCCGCGCGTCAGCTCGGCCGCGGCGGCGGCATCCAGGTAGACGGTCGCCCGGGGATGCTGCTGCAGGTACGTGGCGGCGACGGAATGGTCGATCGTCGCCCTCGACGGCGCGCTTCACGATACGCCGCCTTGTGCTCGCCGGTCGCCACCAGGGCGATCTCCCGAGCGTCGAGGATCGTGGCCACGCCCATCGTGATCGCCTCGACCGGGACGTTCTCCGTGCCGAAGAAGTCCGCCGCCGCGGTGCGCCGCGTGATCGTGTCGAGCACGACCAGCCGCGTGCGCGACGCCGACGCTCGAGCCGGGCTCGTTGAAGCCGATGTGCCCCGATCTGCCCGATGCCCGAGGATCTGGAAGTCGATCCCGCCGGCCTCCGCAGATCGCGAGCTCATAGTCGCGACCAGTGGGCCTCGACGGCGCTACGTGGCAGGTCGCCGCGCGGGATATGCACGTTGCGCGGGTCGATGTTCACGTGGTCGAACAGGTTCTCCGCCATGAAGCGGTGGTAGCTGTGCAGCGCTGTCCGGCGACATCGGATAGTACTCGTCGAGGTTGAACGTGACGACATGCGAGAAGTCGAGGCCCTCGTCGCGGTGCAGGCGGATCAGCTCGCGGTAGATGCCGATCGGCGTCGAGCCGGTGGCGAGACCGAGCACCGCGCGAGACGCCCTCCGCTGCCGGCGCGCGGACGATCTCGGCCATGCGGCGCGGCGATTCCGACGGCGAGCGTCCTCGTAGTGTATCCGCGACGAACACGGGAATACGTTCGAACCCCTCGCGTGCCCGAGAAGTCGAGAGGGTTGGGGCGTGGCCGGCTTCCGTTCCACGCCCCTGGCAGCGGCCATCACGAATGCCCCTAGAAGACGATCCCGAACGTCACCGGCACGACCTGGACCTTGCTGGCGTCGATCACACCGGCGTCCGTGTACACATTGTCGACGCGGCCCTCGACGTAGGCGCTGAACGCGCCCAGGTTCATGGTCACACCGCCGCCGCCGTTGATGCCGAAGCGAATGTCGGACTTCGAGACGCCGCCCGGACCCTCGGTCGCGGTCTTGATGCCGTAAGCGCCGAGGCCCGCGATGACGTACGGGCGGATCGGCCCCGCCGGCATCAGGAAGACCTGCACGTTGGCCAGTCCGAGACGATCTGCCCCATCCCGGGCATCAGCGTCCGTGCGTCGTTGAGATCGAACCTCGAGTAGTTGAGGTCGAGACGCGGATCACCGGCAACGCCGGCGGATTGAACCGAATGAATCCTTGCGCGTTGAAGCCGTTCTTGAATGCTTCGCTCGCGTCGCTCACCGGGACGCTCATGCCGCCGCCGATGCCGAAACTCACGAATCGCTTCGCCACGCCCAACTGGGCCTGGGCCAAGCCCGCCGAAGCGAGCAGCGCCAGCGCCACCAACGAGACTAGCCGAACCAGCTTCATGGTCACCCTCGCGGATCGAGAACGGCGCGCCGACTGTTCGGACACGCCCGCATGGTTATCGGCAGTTTCGACCCCACTCCTTACCCCTTGACTCGTCGGGGCCGGGCACCGGAATATCGGCGCCTGTTCATCTTCAAACGGGTATTCATTCACCGGCCGTTCGGCTGCCGGCTGGATCTCGTTCAGCTGGATCCATTGCGGGTCCGCCGAGCCCCCATGAGGAATTTGACTGACCCTACGCGTGTCCCCGCTCCGCTGGTTTCACTCCGGAGGAAATCGACGACCTGAACGGGCGCATCCTCGAGCTGCTCCAGGCTCGCGCCCAGGTCGTGATGCGGATCGCCGAGACCAAGCGCGATCAGGGTCTCGAAGGCTACGATCCTCGGCGCGAGGCCGAGATGCTGAACACGCTGACCCATCAAGCCGCGGGCGGGTTCGGCACCAATGAGATCAAGGACGTCTTCCAGGCGATCTTCCGCGCCTCGCTCGACATTCAGGACCGCGAGCGGCGCCGCGGGCTGCGGGTGCTGTCGCGCGACCTGATTCCACCGGGCGGGATCCAGGTGGGGAACGTCTCGATCGGCGGCGGGACGCCGGTGCTGTTCGCCGGGCCTTGCTCCGTCGAGACGCGAGCAGATGGAGACGATCGCCGCCGCGATCGCGGCGCTGCCGGTCCAGAAGATCCTGCGCGCCGGAGCGTTCAAGCCGCGCACGAGCCCCTACACGTTCCAGGGGCTGCGCGAGGAGGGTCTGGCGATCCTCCGCGAAACGAGCAACCGCCACGGCCTGCCCGTCGTCACCGAAGTGCTCGACACGGCCACGCTCGACATCGTCGCCGAGTCGGCGGACATGCTCCAGATCGGCGCGCGCAACATGTACAACACGGAGCTGCTCAAGGCTGTCGGAAAGCTGCGCAAGCCCGTGCTGCTCAAGCGAGGCTTCATGGCCACGCTCGACGAGTTGCTGCTGTCGGCCGAGTACATCTTTGCGGCGGGCAACGAAGCGGTCGTGCTGTGCGAGCGCGGCATTCGGACGTTCGAATCCCGCACGCGCTACACGCTCGATATCTCGTCGATTCCACTGCTCAAGCAGGAGACGTCGCTGCCGGTGATCGTGGACGTGAGCCATGCGCTGGGGCGGCGTGACATCTTGTTGCCGTGCGCCAAGGCCGCCATGGCCGCCGGGGCGGACGGACTCATGATCGAGGCCCACTCACGACCCGATCAGGCCTTGTCCGACGGATTCCAGCAGGTGGACCTCGCGACTCTCGCCGCGATCGTCGAAGGGCTCGGATGGGCACGCGTGCCCGACGCGAACCAGGCCTCGAGCTCCGCGGCGCCCGCGCGCCAGCCCGCCATGAGGGTGACATGACCGACGTGACCAAGATCGCAGACGACGGCAGACCCGGCATCACCACGTCCCCCGAGGGGGCCGAACGCGACCGGCTGTTCTCCGAGCGCCGCCAGCGCATCGACGACTTCGACTTCGGCGCCAAGACCGCCGGCGTCTTCGACGACATGCTCGACCGCTCGGTCCTGTTCTATCAAGAGATCCAGCGGATGGTGGCCGGAGCTGGCCGTCGACTTCGCCGAGGAAGGAACCTCGATCTATGACCTCGGCTGCTCGACGGGGACATCGTTCTTGCGGATCGCCGCGGGATTGCCGGCCGATACGCGCGTGAAATTCATCGGACTCGACTACTCGCAGGAGATGCTCGACAAGGCCGCGCGCAAGCTCCAAGAGCAGCGGTTCGAGCACGAGTACGAGCTGCGTCATTGCGACTTGAACCAGGGCGTCGCGATCGAGAACGCCTCGGTCGTCCTGCTCGTGCTCACGCTCCAGTTCGTGCGCCCGCTCTACCGCGAACACATCATCCGCAGCATCTACGAGGGGCTCACCGACAACGGGTGTCTGATCCTCGTCGAGAAGGTGCTCGGGGAGAACTCCACCTTCAATCGCCTGTTCATCAACCATTACTACGAGCTCAAGCAGCGTAACGGCTACAGCCAGCTCGAGATCGCGCAAAAGCGTGAGGCGCTCGAGAACGTGCTCGTACCGTACCGGCTAGAAGAGAACAAGGAGCTGCTGCGGCGACGCGGCTTCAACAACGTCGACGTCTTCTTCAAGTGGTACAACTTCTGCGCGCTCGTGGCGATGAAATGACCTCGACGCACGACGCCCCGCCGACGTCGAGCCCGGCTCCTCCCGTTCGCCTGCCGTGGTCGCCATCGGGAATGCGCTGTTCCACTACCGCAACGGGCTGTTTCCGATCGTCTTCATCCTGCTGGCGCTCGTGTCACGACCCATCTTGTTCGGCGGAAACCACCACACGGACTGGGCGATGGACGCCGTCGGACTCGCGATCGCGCTCGCGGGGCAGACGCTGCGAGCCGCCGTCATCGGACTCGCCTACATCGTCCGCGGCGGCAAGAACCGCCGCATCTATGCCGACACTCTCGTCACCGAGGGATTCTTCGCCCACTCGAGGAACCCGCTGTACGTCGGCAACATGCTCGTCTATCTCGGACTCTTCATTGTGCTCAACTCGACCCTCGGCTACGCCGTGGGAGTGCCGTTGTTCTTGTTCGCCTACTGGTGTATCACGCTCGCCGAGGAAGACTTTCTGCGGAACCAGTTCGGCCACGAATTCGACGCGTACTGCCAGCGCGTGCCGCGGTACATTCCCCGGTTTTCGGGCCTGGGCGCCACCCTGCGCGGGATGGAGTTCGACTGGAAGCGACTCATCCGCAAGGAGTACGGCTCGACGTTTTCGTGGATGACCGCCGCGCTCGCATTGCTCTATTGGGAGAGCGTTCGGAACCGCGGTGTCGCCGCGTCGACGACCGTGCTGGCATGGGTGGTCGCGGCGTGGCTCCTGGTGGCCATCGGCTATGTGACGGCGCGGTACCTGAAAAAGGCGAATCGGCTGCAGAGCACCTAGGCGCGCGACTCACCCCGTGTAGAGCAGTCGCACGAGCGCGTAGATGTGCGCGAGGTTGAGAACGACAGCGGCCACGCCACCCGCAACGACCAGGCTCCCATGCTTGGGCGCCTTCGTTGCTGCCGTGACGATGACGCCTACGCCCACGATCGCCGCCACCAGACCCCCACCGTCACGGCGATGCCGAGGAGAAACACGATCGGCCAGACGATGATCATGCCGAAGTTCTCCGAAGAGACTCGCGAGCAGGCGTGCACGATCCCAACCAGAAGCCAGCCCGCAGGCACCATGGCGAGGGCTCTGACCAGACCCAACGACGCGATTCCCACCGGCTGACGATTCCACCAGCGCCAACTGCCGCGTACCACGAAGAACACGAGTGCGATGGTAGCAAGCAACCCGACCAACTCGTCGAGGGTTCCTCGTCTGCGGCCGAGCCCCGACAGCACGACGAGCACCCCGGCGATCGCGAGAGCACCCATGGTCAGGCCGCGCGCCGGGCTCACACGATTTCCCGATCGCGGCGGTTGCCTACATCGACGCGTCCGATGAGCGCATGCGTCAGGTACGCGAGCGGCCACAGCAACGGCAGGTAGCCCGTGAACGTGATGCCCCACCACACTCCACCACCGCCTGGATCACGACGGCACTGGCAATCCGGTTGGGGATCGGACGGATGGCGTCCGCAACGCCGGCCCCCAGCGCGAAGAGTCCCGCGGCGAAGTAGAGGCTCACGAGCGCGAGCGCGACCCGCATGCCCGGCGGACGTGCCCTAAAGCCGCGGAAGATCAGGGCGACCGCGAACCCGACGAGTGGCGCGATCAAGACACCGCCCCAGATCGATGACCCCAACATCGGTCCCGCGATCGCGAGGCCGATCATGCCCCAAACGAGACCCGCCAGCAGGGCAAGCAGCGCAAATCGGGCGGGGACCGGAGCCATGGGGATTATCGGTCGATAGTCCCTTGCGCATGAACCGTGGACGAACACGCGCCGTCGGTGGCAACTCTTCGAACGCAGGATGCGTTCTCTGCTAGCTTCCCCTGTCACATCTCCGACCTGCTCCGTTCCATCATGAACAACGGGCAATCCCGAAGCGCGTCGACTCCCAAGGGGACACTCGAATGAGCCAGACCATTGTGAACCCGAACAAGGCACTCTGGGAGAGGGGCAACTTCACGCGCATCGCCGAGACGATGCGCGAGAGCGGCGACGCGCTCGTCGGTCGGATCGGCGTCACCAGGGGCTCAAGGTGCTCGACCTCGGATGCGGCGACGGGACCACCGCCGTCCCCGAGGCGAAGCGCGGCGCCGATGTGCTCGGCGTCGACATTGCGGCCAACCTCGTCGCGGCCGGAAAACAGCGCGCCAAGGACATGGGGCTCACCCACCTCAAGTTCCAGGAAGGCGACGCGTCGCATCTGGATGATCTGAAGGATTCGACCTTCGATCTCGTCGTCAGCATCTTCGGAGCGATGTTCGCGCCCAAGCCGTTCGACGTCGCCAAGGAGATGGTGCGCGTGACGAAGCCCGGCGGGCGAATCGTCATGGGCAACTGGATTCCGAACGATCCGACGCTGGTCGCGCAGATCCTCAAGATCAGCTCCGCCTACTCTCCCCCACCGCCCGAGGGCTTCGTGAGCCCGATGACGTGGGGCATCGAGGATCACGTCGTCGAGCGGTTCGGCGGCGCGGGCATTGCCGAGGACAAGATCGCGTTCGTGCGCGACACCTACACGTTCAACTTCCCGGTACGCCGTCAGCATTCGTCGCCGCGTTCCGCGACTACTACGGTCCGACGATGAACGCGTTCGATGCGGCGCAGAAGAACGGCAAGTCGGCCGAGCTCCAGATGGAGCTGGAAACGCTGTTCACGGCCCAGAACCAGAGCGGACGGAACGACGCGACGTCGATTCCCGCGACCTTCTTGCGCGTGACCGTGTCTCGCTGAAGGAGGCCCCGTCACCGCGTCAGCGCGTCAGCACGAACCTCTGCGCGTCGCGCACATCGCCGGCATGCAGGACGGCGACGTAGACCTCGGGCCCGAGCCGGGCCTCGCTCGAGGTGCGTCCATCCCACTCGACGTCGTGCGGCCCCGCGTCGAAGTCGCGACCCTCGATCGTGGACATGCGGCGTCCGGAAGAGGTCGAACACCTCGAACCTGACGCTCGCCGCTCGCGAGAGCTCGAACCGGAACCTGAGCGGTGCGGTAGCGGGGTTCGGGCGCATCGGCAGGAGTCGCACCGCCGGCCCGGCGGGCCAATTGCCGGGCACCGATAGCGGCGGACATCCGATGCCGAGCGCTCCCATGAGCCCACAGCTCCCCGACGGCAAACATGGCGAGCTTTCGCTGAGCGTGAAGACTCGGACGTCCGGGTCACAGAACAGCGGGTTCTCGTTGATGTTGCCGTCGATCCCGGTCAAGTCTCCACACAAACCGCCGAAGTTCCCGCCTGCGTTCTTCCACAGTCATTGCACGCGACGACGGGTGACGGCTCGGTGCACGTGATGCCGGCGCCGCCGTTCTGCGCGACGATGTTGTTCACGACGCGCAGGCCGCCACCGAAGTGGATTCCACCGTTCGCATAGGTGGTGCCGTTGAACGCGATGGTGTTGTTGCGCAGCTCCCGGGTCCGAACACTTCGAGCGTCTGGGCGCCGATCGCGTCGTTGTCCACGAACACGTTGCTCTGGATCGTGACGTCGCTCAGGTAGCCGTTGTTCTGGATCGCGGCGCCCCCATAAGTGCCGAAGTTGGCGCTGAACCGGCTGCGCTCGACCTCAGGCCGCCGTTCGCTGAGATCGCGCCGCCGTAGCCGCCGCCGTTCTGCACGAACTCGCAGCCCTGGATTTCCACACGAGCATCATCAAACGACGCGACGGCGCCGCCACTTCCGCCCTCGAATCCCGCGGCTATGTTGCCGAAGAAGACGCAGCGCTCGGCCGTGAGCCGGGCCGTCGAGCCCACGGAAATCGCACCGCCGAAACACACGTCGAGATCCCCGGTAGCCGCGTAGTTGTTCGCGAACGAGCAGCTGTCGAGCTTGGCGGCGCACCCGGGGTCGATGGCAATCGCGCCGCCGTAAGACGACCCGACGGGGACTCTCACCGTGTTGCTGAGGAAGCGACACGTCTGAATCGTGACGGCGGCGCCGTCGTGCAGATAGAACGGCGCCACCCTGCGTGTCCAGACCCGCGCGGAAGATCAGCTGCTCGAGCACCGTGGCACCCGTCACGCCGCTCCCGAGATCAAAGAGGCGCGCGGTGCCACCGGTCGTGATCACGACGCCGCCCGGCTCGCCGTGCACGAGCACGTCCTTCCCCGACAGCTTGAGCGACTCGTTGTAGACGCCGGCGCGAATGAGCAGCGAGTCGCCGCTGGTGGCGGCATCGAGCGCGGCTTGAATCGTCGGATAGCCGGTGGGAACGACGAGCACGGCGCTGCGTCGGCGACGCGGGCAGCGGCGAAGACAGCGGCGCGAGGGCAAGGGCGAATCGGAGTCGGCGCATGTCTGTGATCTCCTGATCCGTCGGAAGTATGCTCCCGCGCTGGGACCCGGACCAGGAAAATCCTCGGCCGCGGCCTCGATTGCTCTCGGCCGCCGTAATCGCTAGCGTTCGCAACGGATTTCGAGAGTCGCCGCCCCACCCCATCCGCTGTGAGGAGCACCACCATGACGAAAGCCACCGCCGAAGCACGCGACCAGCTGGTCGCCGACATGAAGACCGTGATCGCGGACACCGAGGAATTGGTGAAGGCAACCGCCGGCGCCGCGGGTGAGCGCGTGAGCGCGGCGCGCGCCCGTGCCGAGGAGACGCTGCGCAACGCGCGGAACAAGCTGTCCCAGATCGACGACATCGTGATCGGCCGCGCCAAGGACGCGGCGCATGCGACCGACGACTACGTGCGCGAGAACCCGTGGGGCGCCGTGGGCGTCGCGGCCTCGCGGGCCTGCTCGTCGGCGTGCTCATCTCGTCGCGTCGCTGACGCGCGACATGTCGACCGAATCGACGGAAGGGCGGCCGCCCCGCACCGACGGGCTGATGGGCTCGCTGCGCGGCTTGGTGTACAGCGTGCTCCGAGTCGTCGAGACGCGGCTCGAGATCCTGTCGACCGAGATCGCGGAGGAGCGCTTCAACCTCGCGCGTCTCGTCGTCGTGGCGCTCGGCGTGTTGTTCTGCCTGCAGGCCGGCGTCCTGCTCGGCGTGTTGTTCTTCGTGCTCGCGGTCGGAGGCGAGCATCGTTTGGCGGCGATCGGGATCGCGGCGCTCGTCCTGCTGGTGGCCGCCGCCGTGGGTGGGTTGTGGCTGAGGTCGTGGCTCAGGCGCCGGCCCTCGATGTTCGCGGCCACGATGGCCGAGCTGCGCAAGGACGGCGCTCGATTGCGAGGCGAATCGTGAGCCTCGCGGAGATTCATGCCAAGCGTTCGCGCCTGATCGCGCGCGCCGCGGAAGAGCGCGACGAGGTCGCCACCTACTTCGAGGGATGGCGACGCCCGCTCGCCGCGGTCGACTGGGTGCTGGCGTTCGCGCGCGGCTTGCGGGATCGCGCGCCGCTCATCGGCATCGGGGCGACCATGGCTGCCGCGGCGCTCGCGATCGCGCGCCCGAAGAGTATCGGACGATGGCTCAGCGGCGGGCAGATGGTGTGGCGGATCGCGAGCGCGATCCTGACGCGGCGCTCAGGCTAGCCCGCGAAGGCTCGCGCTTCGCCCTACTCGGCGCGCTCCTCGAGGAAGTGCACGTCCTTCTTCCCCACTCGTGCATATCGCCGCAGTGCGGGCACTCGATCTGGTTGTGCTCGAACTCGGAGCGCTCGAACGTGCTCGCGTCCATCACGATTCCGATGCGCACGTACTTCCCCGTCGACGGGCAGACGATCGTCAGCTCACCCATGCGTTGCCCCGAACGAGGGAACGGCTGAGCCTTGAATACCTTGCCCACCTCGAATGGGCCGAGACGCGATCCTTGACCAAGCATGGGGGCGCACTGTAGCCGAGTCGCGCGGCGAGGAGTAGCGATCGGCGTCGTTTCGGATGCCTCGACATCGCCGCGCGCCGGCGCGGGGACGGCCTCGTCCACAAAGCGCAGCGCCGCGGCGGTCACGATTCCGCCGCGGCGCGCGATGGGCTTCCGGCGCTGCTACCGGGCTCACGACGGCGCGTGCCGTGCGCCGCTCGCCGCCTTGCGTGAGCGCCACCATGTAGACGCCCGGACGCAGCGTGTGGCCGAGGCGGATGACGTGGCTGCCGGCATCGAGGCCCGTTCAGGTCACGCTGCACGACGCGGCGACCGGCGAGATCGATGACGTCGAGCCTCGCGGTGCCCGGGCGCGCGAGCGTGAAGGCCACCACCGGCTCCTTGGCGGCGGGATTCGGACGGAAGCCTTCGAGCGCGAACGCGAGCGCGTTCGGCACTTCGACCCAGGTGACGTCCGAGAACGTCTGCACTCCGGCCTGCGTCACGCCAATCTTGTAGCCGTAGCGCTCACCCGGCTCGACGTCGGTATCGACGTGACGTGAGGTTGCCCGATCCGTCGGCAGACGTGTCGCCGACCCGCGTCCACACCTGATCCGCTCCCGCGCGATACACGGCGGCCATGAGGTTTTGCGACGAGTACCACTGGAGCCGAACGCGGTTTGCGTCGGCGTCGGCGGCCACCAACGAGAGCAGCGTCTGCGTCGTGCCGTCCGCCGCCCACTGCGCGGCACCCGAGCAGTCGAGGCGCTGCTGGAACACGTAGCGCTCGGTGCCGGCGCGATTGTCGGTCCACGTGGTGAACAGGCGGCACGGGGTCGCCAGCTTGAACGGCGCGAGCGACGGCAGGTACTGGCCGCGCGAGGCGCCGCACCGCGCGTCCCGTTGGCGGTCCACTGCGGCGTGCCGGTCAGGAAGTTCAGCTGTTGCGCGTAGATGTCGGGCTGACCGCTGCGCTGATCGGCCCACACGTAGAACGAATTGCCGTTCGAGTCGTTCGTCAACGAGCCGAGCTGCTGGTAGCTCGCCGCGTTGCAGACGACGAGGCCGTTCGCCGGCCACATGCCGGCACCGTCAGTCGGGTTGAGCCGCTGCGCGAAGATGTCGAACGTGCCGTTCCGCGAATCGCTCCAGCCGACGATCGCGCCGCCGAAGCCGTCCGGCACCATGTGCTCGAACAGGATGAAGCTCCCGGCCGAGCACACCGTGGCGCCCGCCACACCCCACTGCGCAGCGCCCACGCCGTTGATCTTTGCGCCACCAGAGCACTCGCGTGATGGTGCCGCTGCCGAAGTCGAAGATGAGCTGGTTCGTGAGCACGATCGCGTTGCCCGCCGGCGCGGCCACGACCTCGGACACGCGGCCGCCGAACGGCATCGCCAGGACGTTGAGGCCGTTGGCGGCGAACTGCAGCGTACCGGTGGCGTCGACCCGCTGGGCGAACACGACCCCGGGAGGGACGCGCTGGTCGATCCAGAAGATGACCGCGCCGCCCGAGCCGTCCGACGTGATGCGGGGACCACTCTGGACGCCGCCGTCATTGCACACCGGCGTGCCGTTCACGCCCCACTGCGCCGCCCCTGTGCCGTCGAGGCGCTGCGCGAAGATGTTCGGGTTCTGGCTCGAGATGCGCTCGTCCTGCCAGGAGAAGATGCAGCCGCCCGCGCCATCCGATACGAGGTGCAGGACGCCTGGGGCCCCGTCGCGGTGCATACGGGAACGCCGTTCGCGGTCCACTGTGGCGCCCCGGTCGCATCGACCCGTTGCGCGTAGATGTCGTCGGTCGTGCCGCGGTGGTCGACCCACGTCAGGATCGCGCCGCCGTTACCGTCGTCGATCACGTCCGAGATCAGCTGGTTCCCCTCGCCGCCCGCAGATCGTGACCGCGGGCCCGACGGCCGCGCCGCTCGCATCGAACTTGCGCGCATGGATGTCGTACTGTCCGCTCACCTTCTCGCTCCAGAACGTGAGCGCGCCGCCGTCGTCGGCGGCGATGATGGCCGATCCGCCTTGAACGCCCGGCGTCGTGTAGACGCCGATGCCGTTGGCCACGAACTGCGGCGCGCCCGCGGCGTTGAGCCTCTGCACGAACACCTCTTGGTCGAAGCTGCGCTCATCCGTCCAGCCCGCGAGCAGTCCGCCGCCGATCTGGAGCACGCCGCTCGGCACCGTCTGGTTGGCGGGGGCCGTACACACGCCCGTGCCCGTCGCTCCCCACTGGGGCGCGCCCGCCGCGTTCACGCGCTGGGCGAAGATGTCGCTGTTGTCCGCGCCGTTGCGCGTGTCCTCCCACAGGAAGCACGCGCCACCCGCGCCGTCGGAGAACGCGTCACCGAATTCCCGGTAGCCGGACCCCTGCGAGACGATGGTGGCCGCCGTCGTGCCCCACTGCTGGGCGCCGGAGCCGTTGACCCGCTGCGCGCGCAGCTGCCGGTTGCCGATGCCGTTCGTCGTCACCACCGCGATACCGCCCGCCCGCGCCGTCGGGGATCGCGAGGATCTCGTTGAAGCCGATGCCCCGCCGCCGATGTCGAAACCGCCCGCGAACCACAGCACGATGCCCGCGTTGTTCAGGCGCTGGCCCATGATCGTGCCGCCGGCCACATTGTCGCCCCAGAAGAGGATCACGCCACCCGAGCCGTCCGGGCACAGCGCGGGTGCGAACGGCGTCCCGACGCTGGCGTCGACCTGGCGACCGTCGGCGGTCCACTGCTCGGTGCCGGAAGCGTTCAGGCGCTGAACGAAGATGTGCACCTCGCCGTTTCCGGCACGGGCGTCCTCCCACGCGATGATGCCGCCACCGCTGCCGTCGGACGTCACGGCGGGCGTCGTTTGGTCCTCGGCTTGACCGCACACGAGCGTCCCGGTCGACGTCCAGCCGGCGGCGACGGCGCCGGTGCCATCGATCCGCAGCGCGAAGATGTCCAGATCGGCGGCGCCCATCGCCGACCACACCAGGACGAATCCACCCTGGCCGTCGGGCGTGAAGTCGGCGCTCTCGACGGCTTCGATGCCGCTCAGTGACCTTCACCCCGTTCGCGGTCCACATGAGGTTGCCGTTCGGGCCCACGCGCTGGGCGTAGACGTCACCGTTAAAGTGGTCGTCGCGATTGTCGAGCCAGCCGACGAGCGCACCACCAGCTCCGTCGGGCTTCACCGTGAAGTCGAACTGATCGCCGGGCGCCGCGCACACCGCGAGTCCATCGAGCGGCCAGCCCGTCACCGTGGCGCCCGTGTTGTCGACGCGCGTCAGGTAGATGTCGCCGGTGCCGTCCCTGAAGTCGCTCCAGCCGATGTACATGCCGCCGGATCCGTCGGGCACGGACATGCTCTGGAGCCGGCGCGGCCGAGCGCGCCCCGCGAGCGCTAGTGGTCGGGCTCGACACGCGGAACTGCGACTCGAGCTGGGCGCCGGGCGCCGCCGACCGGTGATGGGACTTCCAGATCGAGCGCGTGCTCGAGAGCTTCGAGCCCGCCGAGACGATGTCGCCGGCGCGGGAAGCGGGGGCAAGAACGAGAGTAAGCGCGCAGGCGAGCAGGGAAAGAACGGTGTGACTTGGGCACTTGCGGTTCATGAGGATCCTCCTGGGCCAACCAGTTTCCAGGAGGCCGGTCGGTTGGACAAGGGAAATCGCGAGGAAAGTGTGCTCGAACCGGCGCGGGCGGGCTTTCTGCGGGGATTTGGGTGGCGGATGGCGCCCAGACCGGTCGATGACCGGGCCGGAGGACTCCGTTCGGGCCTCGACGCCGATCAAGCGTCGGGAAGGACGGCGCGCTTACCGCGGCCGCGGCGCGGCGGGCGACGGCCGCGTCCTGCTCGTCCAGGTACTTCATGAACACGACCTCGTTCTGGGCCTCGTTGTAGATCAGCTCGTCGACCACCGACTGGGCGAGCAGGATCCCGATCCCGCCCGGGCGCATGCCCTTCTCCTCGCGCGTGCGCGCGTGCTCGAAGCGGATCGCGATCGAAGTTGGTGACGGCGGCGTGGGACAGCCCGTCGAACACGAACCCGTGCCCGGGGTCGGAGATGCGTAGAGGATCACCTTGCGGCCGCGCACGCACGAGATCCGCACTTGCTTGCTGGCGTCGAAGCCTCCGCCCCACTCGACGGCGTTGAGCAGCAGCTCGTGGAACGCATGGCCGACGGCCTCCCGCACCTCGGTGGGCACGTCGGCCTTGAGACGCCATCAGCGTCTCGTGGATGTGGTCGGCGACCTCGCGATCGCACGGCACGAGCAGCTCGACCCATCGCGCGTCGCCCACAGCACCTCGACTTGCGGCATGGTCGGCGCGGTCTGCAGCGCGCGACGCACGCGCTCGAGCAGCTCTTCCGACGTGAACGGCTTGTCGATGTACTGGAACGCCTGCTGCCGGATGGCCTCGAAGCGCGACCCCCGGCGCAGTGTCGCCGGTCATCACCACCACGCGCGGGATCCTGCCCTGCAGGCGGGCGCTTGAGGACCTCGAGACCCGACATGCCGGGAGGCGGACGTCGATCAGCACGAGATCGATCGGGTCGTGCGTGAGCATCTCGAGCGCGGCGCTGCCGTTCGACGCGGTCATCGTCGCGTAGCCCGCCCGGACCAGAACGGTCTCGAGCAGGGGGACGCAGCGACTCATCGTCCTCGACGATCAAGACGCGAGCGGACATCGATGTACTCCGAAGTTCAGTCCCAGATGCTGGCAACAGAGTAGGCCGAGACTCCGGGGCCGGCAAGGCGGGTCAGCCGCGCGTTCGAGCCCGGCGACGGCGAGACCTGAGCGCGGCCCACGTCGCATCGAGCGCGCAGATCTTGTAGTCGACGAGCCCGATCGAGAGCCCCAGCCGCCGCACGATCGGCTGCGTGAGGTCGGCGGCCGCCACCGAACCCTGCTTCGCCCACGCGATCCACACCGGAAGCGTCCCTCGAGCCGCGACGCCACATGTTCGAGGTCACGCTCGAGCGCGGCGCGCGAGCGTGCAGAACCAGATCACGACGTCCTCGCGTCGACCGCCGTCATGAAGCGGACCGCGGCGCGCGCGAGGCGTCGCCAGCTCGAGCGCCTTCGATTCGGCCGAGAACGACGCGGCGAAAACCGGGCGGCGCCGCGATCCACGTCGCGCGCGTGTCGGCGCCGAGCCCGAGCTCTGGCCGCGAGCGGCCGGCCGCGTAGGCATCGAAGATCGACGCCGGCACGTGCGGGTCGGCGACGGGCGCCGAGCGCCCGCTTCACCACCGCGCTCACGCGGGACATCGTGGTGAACGAGGCGTCGGGAAGCAACGCCGGATCGCATCGACCTTCTTGGGCTCGCCGTCGACGAACACGATCGGCACGGCGCGCGTCGCCTTGTGCATCCGGATCGCGAGACCTACGTCCCGGCCCCTGCGCCGGGAGCCGCGTCAGATCGATGAGGATCGCGGCCGGCGCGCGTGCGCGCAGCTCGCGCAGCAGGTGCTGCCCGCTCGTGTCCCAGGCGCCGACGCGTCGAGGCCCATCGCCCGGAGCCGGGTGACGCGCTCGCGCGCCTCGGCGGCGTTCCAATGGATGAGGATGATGCTCGCCGGAGCCGTGGACGGACCTCGACGGGCGGCGGGTGGTGCGTGCGCGCGTCAGGCCGGCCGTACGCGGCCTCGCGGCCGCACGCTTGGGCGACGTCCTCGGCCCGCGCCGGCTCATGGCCACCTGGCGACCGCCCGACCAGGCGGTCGAGGTACGCCATCTCCGCATGATTGTGCTCGGGCGACCGATAGCCGGTATCGGTGAGACGGAGGATGAAGGGCTTGCCGTCCCGCTCGAAGCGGTAGACCGTGTTCCCCGAGGTGCCGGGTGCACGAGCGTTCCGGGATCCGCATCCCAGCACGCGAGCGCGGCGGCGGCGACGCCGCGATCGAAGTGCTTCACGGACGCACCCGCCAGGCGTCTCGGTTGACTCGGGTGAAGAGCATCCCGCAAGTTGTCGCGTTCATTCCGCTTCCCTCGTGCGAGGTGTCATGGCTCGTCGGACACTCGTCCCCGCTCATCGATCGCGCTCACCCTGGTCGCCCTGGCACTGGCGGGGCGGACCGGCGTGGCGGCGGCCGAGACGATCTCGGGCCGCGTCGAGCTGAGCGAGCACGGCGAGCGGATCGCCGACCCGTCTGGAACGGTCGTCTACTTTCGTCCCCGAGGAGCGTCATGGGCGCGCCGCCGAGCGCGGCGGAAATCCAGACGCAGAACCGCACCTTCCTGCCGCGGCGTGATCGTCGTGCCGGGTCCGGCAGCACGCGTGGTTTCCGAACGGCGACCCGATCGGCTATCAACGTGTTCTCGGTGTCGCCCGGCAACCGCTTCGACCTGGGGTTTTACGGCAAGTGGCGCCGGCAAGGCGCGCAGCGCTTCGACAAGCCGGGCCTGGTACGCCTGTTCTGCAACGTGCACCGCACGATGTCGTGCTCGGTGTGGGTCCTCGACACGCCGTACTACGCGACGCCGGGCTCGGACGGAGCTTCGACGATGAACGGCGTGCCGGCGGGGCGCGGACGCCCTGGTGTGGAACCCCCGCGCCGAGGAATGGTCGCGCGAGGTCGCGGTGCCGGCGCCGATCCGATCGTGGCCGTGCTCGACGCCACGCTGCCGCCGGTGCCGCCCCATCTCGACAAGTTCGGACGGCCGTACCGCGACGATCGCAATCGAGCCCGAATATCGCGCTGACCCGTGGCGGCGCTCGCTCGCGGCGCGCCTGTTCGTCACGACGGGGGCGCTCGTGCTCGGCACCGTGCTCGTGGCGCTCGGCTTGACGGCGCTGCGCGCCAACGGCGTGGCGAGCCAGTCGGTGAGCGACGCGCTGACCGCGCGCGCGAGGCGCAGGTGCGCGCCGAGCGCGAACGCGTCGGCCAGCTGAGGCTCTATGTCGCGGCTCGTCGCCGCGCGACCCGAGCTTCGTCGCCTACGTCGCCGACGGCGATCCCGCGTCGGTGCACGACCTGCTGCTCGAGCGCCAGCGCGATCTCCACGTCGACTTCGCCGCCGTGCTCGACCGCCGCGGGCACACGATCGCGCGCACCGATCGGCCGGCGGCGGGCGCCGACCTCGCTCGAGCGGGCGCCGCTCGTCGTCAGAGGCGCTCGCCCGGGGCGATCGGACGGCGTGTTGCGCCGACGGCGATCGCTACTGGACCGCGGCCGCGGTGCCGCTCGTGAGCGGCGGCATGCCGACCGAGGGGCTGCTCTGTCACCGGGTTCGCGATCGACGACGCGCTTGGCGCTCGAGGTGCGGCGTCAGAGCGGCTCCGAGGTGGCGTACGTGACGCTGGCGCCTGAACTGCGGGTCGTGGCGTCGACGGTCGCCGAGGATCAGGAGCTGATGCACGCGATCGCCGAGCGCATGCGCGCCGCGCCGCGCGCGAACCTGTCGGCGCCGCAGCGGCTGGAGCTCGGCGGCGCGCCGTTGGGCGATGGCAGCCCACCGAGGTTGGCCGGCAGGCGCCGACGCCGCACCGCGCGCACCGGACGATCGCGTCGTGTCGGTGACGCTGGCGTCGATCGACGAGTGCGCTGGCCCCGTTCCGCCGCATCGAGCAGTGGCGCTGATCCTGGTCGGGCTACTGTCTTTGATCGCGGCGTTCGCGGCATCGTGAATGCGCTGTCGCGGCGCATTACGGAACCGATCGAGCGGCTGGCGCGTGCGGTCGAGTCGGCGCGCGAGGGGCGCTTCCCCCGAGGCCGTGGCGACGGCGCGGCAGCGACGAGGTCGCGCGGCTCGGCCAGGCGTTCCAGGGACTGCTCAGCGAGCTGCGCGATCAGCGCGAGATGGCGGACTACCTGCAGGCGATCTTCGCGCTCGATCCCTGACGCGGCGACGACGCCCCCGACGGGCGAGTCGCTGGTTCCGAACGGAGAAGTGTTCGCCAACCGCTTCGAGATCCTCGGCTGGATCGGCGCCGGGGCATGGGCGTGGTCTCACCGCGCGCGCGATCGCGAGCTGAACCGACGTCGTGGCGTCTCAAGACGCTGCGCCGCGTCACGCCGGAGCACCTGAGTAATCTCAAGTCGGAGCTTTGATCGCGCGCCGCATCACGCACCGTCACGAGCTGCGCACCCCGACTTCCGGCGAGGCGCAGGGCGTGCCGTCCATCTCGATGGAGTACGTGCGCGGGGTCACGCCGCGAGGGCTGCTCGACCAGGCCGAGCGCCTGCCGACTCTCGGTCGTGCTGCGCATCGCGCGCCAGCTGCTCGCCGGCCTCGGCGCCGCCCACGCGCTCGGCGTGACGCATCGCGACATAAAACCCGAGAACCTGCTGCTCGAGCCGACGGGTCAGCTGCGCATCATGGACTTCGGCATCGCTTCGATCGGCGCGCGCGGCGGCGCCGACGGCGGCAATCCGCATGCTCCAAGGCACACCCGCGTATGTCGCGCCCGAGTTGCTGCGTGGCGAGCCCGGCGACGTGCGCACCGATCCCTACGCCGTCGGTGTCGTGCTCGACCATGAGCTGCTGACCGGTCGCCGTCCCGCGATCGGCGCGAGTAATCTCCGAGCTGTTCTTCCGCATCGCCAACGAGTGACCCGCCGCCGCTCGGAAACTTCGCGCCGGAAGTTCCGGGTCGATCGAGCGCGTCGTCATGTGCTGCCTGTCCCGCGATCCGAGCCAGCGCTACGCGTCGGCCGCGGAGCTGGCGAAGGCGCTGGAGGAGGCGCGGGCATGAGGAGGATCGGCTCGCTCGTCGTCGTGCTCCTCGCTGCGCGCCGCCCGCACGCGCCCAATCGGTCGCCGACTCGGTCCAGTACTGCGCCACGAGCCCCGGGCCGCTCGGGCGCTGGCACCTGCTGCCGTACGGCGACCTGAGACTCGTTACGACCCGCATCGAGGACCGACCCGGCATTCCCGAGGACTTCGATCACGAGCGCGCGCGACCGTTCGCACCGGACTGTCGTGGGCCCCGCCGGGCGCGGGCGCACCGTCGACGTCGGCGTGCGCGCGAGCGTCGGCAGCGGATCGAACACCGATTCGTGGCTGCAGCTCTGCAGAACGAGCTGCCGGACACTGGTCGAGTTCGATCGGTTGTCCCTCTGGCTCGCCAACGCTGGCGGGCGACCCGCCGCTCTGCCGGCGGCAGCGCCGCTCTGCGCTCAGGCTGCACCGAGATGCCGTGGACGCCGACCTGCGTCCCGTCGGCGTGACCGTCGCAGCGCGCGGCGTGCCGGTATCGGGTTGGATCGCGCGGCTCGGCCTCGGCGGCTATGCGCGCTCGCGGCTCTGACCTCGACGACGGCCGCGGACGAGCGCAGCTCGCCGTACTGCGCGCGGCGAGGACGCCGTCACGGGCGGCGACGCGATCCTCCCTACCTCGGGTTCACGAACACCGACGTGCCGCGCGCCGCGGGCTCCGGGCGACAGAACGCGCTCAGAATCTGACGCCGGGCGGGCTCGTCTACGCCGCCGACTTCCGCGTGCTGTCGCTGCAGGCGGCGGTGCGCGGCGCGCTCGGGATCATGCCGTGGTCGCTTCGCGCTCGAGGCCTGCGCAACCTCGGCGTCGACCACGATCGCGACGGCGGTGGCGCACGAGGCTCGCGGTCGGCGCGGCGCGGGCGTGCCCGCGGGCGTCGAGGTCGGGTGGTGTACCAGCGCATCGAGCGCGAGGCCGTGCTCGGCGCGGTTCAACTCCGACGACTGGTGGTTCCACTCGCGCACGGCAACCAGGCATGGATCACCGTCGGCTCGGGCACGCTGATCACGCTCAAGCTCGCCGGCTTCATCGAGCGGCGCGACGACCTCTCGAAGGACACGCGGCGGCTCACGATCGAGCTGCGCTGGCGTGTTGCCGCCGCGATGAGCCCCCGCTGCAGAGCGTGATCGCGTGTTTGCCGCCGCGCCGGCGCGGGCCGTCGCGGGCTCCGCCTCGTGAACGTGCCCGCGATCGCGCTCGAGTGGTTGAACCTGCTGCTGCGCTGGGCGCACGTCATCGCCGGGATCATGTGGATCGGCGACTCGTTCCTGTTCATGTGGATGGACAAGAGCCTGGTCGCAGCCGAGCCGGCAGCGCCCCGGCGACGTCGTCGGCGAGCTGTGGATGGTGCGCAGCGGCGGCTTCTATGAGGTCGTGAAGCGGCGGAAGCTCGCCCCCGACGAGGTGCCGCACCAACTGCACTGGTTCATGTGGGAGTCGTACACGACGTGGACTGAGCGGCTTTCGCCCTGCTCGCCGTCGTGTACTTCTTCGGCGGCGGCGTGTCCTGGTCGACCGCTCGGTGGCGAACCTGTCGCTGCCCGCGGCAATCGCCATCAGCATCGCGTTGCTCGTCGGCGCGTGGCTCGTGTACGACGCACTGTGGTCGTCGCCGCTCGCGAGCCGACCGGTGCTGGCCGCGTGGGTGTCGTTCGCGCTGGTCGTCGCCGCGTGCTTCGGGCTGACGCACCTGTTCAGCGGACGCGCCGCGTTCGTGCATCTCGGCGCCATGATGGGAACCATCACGAGCGCCAACGTATGGCGACGCATCGTCCCCGCGCAGAGCCAGAATGCTCGCCGCCACCCGCGCCGGCACGACTCGTCGACACGAGCTCTCGGCGCGCGCGCCAAGCAGCGCTCCACCCACAATCACTACATGACGCTGCCGGTCGTGATCACGATGCTCAGCAACCATTTTCCGAGCACCTACGGCAGCCCGTGGAACGGCCTCGTGCTCGTGCTGCTCGTCGTCCTCGGCGCCGCCGCCAAGCACGTGATGAGCGCCCGCGCCCGCAGCAATCGCCTGGTGGTGCTCGCCGGCGCGCCGCCTCGCTGGTGGCGTTGATCGGCGCTGACCGTGCGCCCGCGATCCTCCCGCGCCCGAGGCCGTGCGGGCACTCGCGCGCCGAGCGCCCGATCGCGTTCGAGGACGCGCGCGCACATCCTCGAGCGGCGCTGCGTGACCTGCCGCGCACGCGCCCGTCGAACCCGTCGTTCCCGCAGCCGCCGAGCGGCATCATCCTCGAGGGCCCGCGGCGAATTCAGCAGCTCGCGCCGCGCATCATGGAGCGCGCGGTGGATCACGAAGACGATGCCGCTCGCCAACCTCACCGGCATGACCGACAACGAGCGCGCGGAGCTGGGGCGTGGATCGTTCAGGGCGCGAAGCTGGACGGCGCGTCGCGCTGAGGATCGAGCTTGTCGCGGAGGCTTCGCTGCAGCAGGTCAGGCTGACGCGCCTCGAACGGGCGTTCGAGCCGGAACGCGTGATCGTTGCGCTGGGCGCCGGTGATGTCGACGACGAGCCGGCTCTCCCGCGCTCGCCACTCACGCCGTGGCCGCTGTAGCCCGCGTTGACGTACAACCCTCGACCGGCGTCGCGCCGAGCAGCGGACGGTGATCGGGGTGAGGTCGTACTGGCCCGCGCGCAGGAACCACGCGCCTGCCAGCATCCCACACTGATCGCCAGAACGGACAGATGCGCGCGACCGAATCGGGGCGATCGGGGTGACAGCACGTCGAACGCGAAGTCCTCGCACGGCGGCACGTCCTCCAGCGGCTCGGTGGGCGTGGCCGGCGACTGGGTCCACATCACATGCGCGCCGCCCAGCGCGGGTCGCCAGTGCGCGCGAGCTCCGTCATCGATCGTCATCGGCGTTCGCGGGCGCCTCGGCACGTCGGGAATCACGAGATGATGCCGGCGTAGCAGCGTGAGCGGCAGCTCGACGCCGGCCCACTTCGCGACCACGCCGGAGAACGCCCGGCCGCGACGACGACTCGTGGTGGCGATGCGTCCGGCGCTCGGTCGTGACGCCGGCTGACGCGGTCCCCGCCGCTCGATGCCGAGCGCGGTGGTCTGGCACGCGAACGCCGCCGTGGCTCGCGGTGCGTAGCCGTGGGTCGAGGCGACGCGGATCGAGCCAGCCGTCGCCGGCGCGGTACCGCGCCTGATGACGTTCGGCCCGAGATAGGCTGGCGCCGCGCGCCTCGATCGCCGCTCAGCACCTCGACGTCGGTCAGCCCCCACGGCGCTGGCCGCGTGACCTGCTCGCGCTGTCGCGCCGCGGCGCGCTCCTCGGTGGCGACCCACACGTAGCCCTGGATGCGGAGGCCGATGTCGAAGCCGGGAAGCCCGGCGACCTCGGCGAAGCGCTCGTAGAGCGCGATCCCCTCGCGCACGATCGCCATCTCTTCCGGGTTGTCGAACTGGGCGCGGAAGGCGCCCGTTGCCGCCGCCGTCGACAGCGTCCCGAGCGCGGGGCGCCGCTCGATCACGACCGTGCGGAGCCTGGCGCGCGCGGCGAAGAACGCAGTCGCCGCGCCGACCACGCCGCCGCCGACGACGAGATCGGCGGTGGCGGGAACGGTCTTCGTGATGCTCAGACTCATGGGCGGGCGGCATTCTCGCACTCGCTTCGCCCGCGCCGGCCGGGCCGTTGTGTCCGAGCGACGCAGGCATGTACGGTGCCGCGACCATGCCCCTCACCCACCGAGATCGTCGCCGCCGATCGTTTCTCCCCCCGCCGAGCTGGCCGAGCTGTTCAGCCGTGGGTACGAGGGCTGCTTCGTCCCCGTCCAGCTCTCCGCCGACGCGTTCGACGCGATGGTCGGACACCAGGACCTGGTGCTCGCATCGTCGCGCGTGATGCTCAGGCCGGGGCGTCCTGTCGCGTTCGCGATGCTCGCCGTGCGCGGCGCGAGGGGATGGATCGGCGGCATGGGGCGTCGTGCCCGAGCGCGCGGCCGCGGGCTCGGGCGCACGATGATGGCGGCGGTGATCGAGCGCGCGGCCGAACGCAGTCTCGACCACGTCGACCTCGAGGTGCTGGTGGCGAACGACTGGGCGAGCCGGATCTACGAGGCGCTCGGCTTCCGCGACGTGCGCACGCTCCGCGTCCTCGAGCGGGCCGCGGGAACGCCGGCGCCGGTGAGCCCGCGGAGCGCCACTGCGTTCGACGTGCCGGCGGCGCTCGACGCGCATTTCGCGATGTACGCGCTCGCGACACCGTGGCAGCGCGACCGCGTCGTGCTCGATCGGGTCACTCCCACGATCTCGGCGATCGCGGTGCGAAGCGGCGAGCGCGTCGACGGCGTGCTGTCTACCGGCGCGACGGCGGGCGCTCTCCCACTGCTCGCGCTGAGTGCGCGCGCCGACGCGGGTGAGGCGGTGCTCACCGATCTCCTCGCCACGCTATGCGCCGAGCACGCGGACGCGAAGGGCGTATTCCTCAACGTGCCGGGAGACGATCCGGCGCTCCCCGAGCCTGGAGCGCGCCGGCTTCGTCGAGCATTTGCGCCAGCGTGAGATGCGGCTCGCGCGCCCGGGGCGCTAGTTCTAGATGCGTGGGCCCCGTCGGCCCACGCTCGACCTCCCCCCACCCCGTCGCGAGCCGGCGTCAGCCCCGATCCCTGCGCCCTCGTTGTAGCAGGAGCGCTTGCAGCGCCTGGCGGCTTCGATCAGCGCCGTCACGCGTGCGACGTGGAGGCGCAGCTCGATCTTGCGACACGCGGCGCTCGTACCGCAGCGCCTCGAACGCGGCCAGAAACCGGTCGTGCTCGGCACGCAGGTCGTCCTTCATGCGCCGATTGCAGGTCCGCAGGCAGTCGCGGCGCGCCGACAGGGCGCCAGGCGACCCGATGTCCACACCGGTGACGCGATCGTTCACGGAAATGACACTGGCTGAGACCGAGGGCGGCGAGGGCGAGGACGGCGAGCACGACGGCGCGAGGGCGGCGCGGATTCCGGAGCGAAGCGATCGAACGCATGCGTTGGTCTCCCGTTGCGCGCGGGACGAGGCCCGCGAGGGTCCGTGGCAGGGGCATGGACCGCGGCGCGGGATCCGCGCGGCGGTGCTTCGGGCGGCGAGGCCCATCGCAGTTCTGTGCCCCCCGTCACACTCCACTCTCCCGATCGTGCTAGATTCCCATGACCGTGACGCCACCGAATGAGATCCGCCGCTTCGCGACGACGAGGGCCGCCTCAGGGCCTGGCCCGCGCGCCGCAAGTTCCAGCTCGTGGCGCTCCACTTCCTCGCCGAGCAGTTCCCGCGCGGTGAGGACTGGAGCGAGAAACAAGTGAACGAGCGGCTCAACGGCCTGCACACCTTCGGCGACTGGGCGCTGCTGCGCCGCGAGCTGTTCGACCTACGGCTGCTCGGCCGCGAGTCGGACGGGTCCCGCTACTGGCGGACCGGCCCTTGATCGTGAGTGGCTGCGCGCTACGCGCGCTGGCTCCACACGCAGGCCCGCGGGCTCGGTCGAACCCTTCCTCGAGGTACGACGAGGGCGGTCGCGACGTCGGTTCCCGGCGTGTACGTCGCCGGGCGACCTGACCGGGTGTCCCGCTCCTCAAGATCGCGCTCGACACCGGGCGTCGCGGCGCGAGCGCATCGCGTCCGACCTGGCGAGCGCAGGCCGGCGTACCCGGCGATGACGCGCGCTCGACCTCGCGCATCCTGGGCGCCGGCGTGTCCGGGCTGGCGGCGGCGATCGAGGCGCAAGCGGCGCGGCCTGTCGTTCCGCGGTCGCTCGAGGCGACGCGAGCCGCTTCTCGACGCTCGATCAACTTCCCCAAGGCGAAGCCGATCTACACCTATCCGCGGGCGATGATCGCGCGCGCGGGCTGCTCCAGGTGTCGGGCGACGGTGAAGGAGACGCTGCTCGCCGAGCTGCGCGAGCAGATCGATCGGCTCGTCATCACCGCGACGCCCGGCCGCGGCGGAGCGGATCGAGCGCCGCGGCGACCCTGCTCGTCGTCCACGTGGTCGGCGGCTCGACGATGGTCGCCCGCCGCGTGCTGGTCGCGATCGGTCGCAGCGGCGACTTCAGGAAGCTCGGCGTCCAGGGCGAGGAGCCTCGACAAGGTGTTCAACCGCCTCCACGATCCCAGGGACTTCGCCGGTCAGCGACACGCTCGTCGTGGGCGGCGGCGACACGGCGGTGGAGACCGCGATCGCGCTCGCGATGGCCGGCGCGCGGGTCACGCTGGCGTGCCGCGGCGCGACGCTGTCGCGGCCCAAGCCCGAGAATCTCGAGAAGCTCGAGCGGCTGCGTGCGCGATCCCGCGGCCGACGTCGCGATCGAGCACCCGAGCGACGAGCGCGTGTCGACGGCGACGCCGCCCCGCACGCGCCGCCCCTGCCCGCCGGCCGCGTCGACATCCGGCTCTCGACCCGCGTGCGCGAGATCCGCGCGCGCCGGGTCGTGCTCACCGACGGCTCGGGCCGCGACGAGACGATCGGCAACGACGTCGTGTTCGCGATGATCGGGCGCGAGCCGCCGCTCGATCTCGTTCCGCCGCTCGGGCTCCGCGATCGCCGGCGAGCTGGACCCGCGCGCGCGTGGCTGGCGCTGAGCGCGTTCCTGCTGTTCTGCGCGTGGCTCTACAACTGGAAGTCGGGCGGGCGGATGTCTGCGACCTGGTGGTACGCGCGAACCACTGGTTCCCGACCAACCTGCCGGACCTGCTCGCCGCGGCCGGCGGCGCGATCGCGGCGGCGGCGCGGCGACCCGCGCACGCTGATCGGAACGCTCGCGATCAGCGCCGCGCAGGCCGTCCGTTCTGGTACACGCTCGCCTACTCGATGGTGATCGTGGTGTTCGGCGTGCGCCGCATCCGCGCGGCGCCGCACGCCGTACGTCACCGCCCAGACCGTCACGCCTCATGGCTGATCCAGGTGCGTCCCGCTGTTCCTGCTGCCCGAGATCGATCCTGCCGCCAGCTCGACTCGCCACGGCCTGCTGCCGCGACGGCTCGCCGACGCGCTCTTCCCGGTCGTGAGCTACGGTCACGGGCGCGAGTTCTGGCGCGCCTACGGGCTGATCCTGGCGTGGCCGCTCAACGTCTACAACCTGTTCACGCACCAGCCGCTGTGGTGCGTGGATCGGGATCGGGTTCGTGCAGACCTGCGTGCTGATCCCGCTCGGCGATCTACTACTTCGGCAAGGGCGCCTACTGCGGGTGGATCTGCTCGTGCGGCGCGCTCGCCGAGACGCTGGGCGACGACGCATCGCCACAAGATGCCGCACGGCCCGGGCTGGAACCGCGCTGAACCTGGCGGGCCAGGTCGTGCTGGCGATCGCGCTCGCGTGCTGCTGTCGTGCGCATCGCCGGCTGGGCGCTGCCCGCCGGGGAATCTGCGGCGGATCGCGATCTTCGTAGCCTGCTCAAGGCGCCGTACAAGTGGATCATCGACGTGTTCCTCGCCGGCGTGCTGGGCTACGGCGCTGTACTTCTGGTTCTCGGGCCGCGTGTGGTGCCGGTTCTTCTGTCCGCTCGCGGCGCTCGATGCACGTGTACGCGCGTTTTCAGCCGCTTCGCGATCGTCGCCGACAAGAAGAAGTGCATCTCGTGCAGCGCGTGCACGACGTTCTGCCACCAGGGCATCGACGTCATGGCGTTCGCGAACCAGGGGCGAGCCGATGGCGCGATCCCGAGTGCGTGCGCTGCTCGGCATGCGTGCACGTGTGCCCGACCGGCGTGCTGAGCTTCGGACGTGTCGACCGCTCGGGCGGGCTGATCGGCGTGGACACGCTGCTCGCCCTCACCGGTCCGCATGCGCGAGCGCGACTGACGGCGGTCCGGCCGCCGGTCCCCGCAGACCCCAAAAAGTGGACGGCGCCGCGGGGACCCTCACGGGAGTCACCTGCGCCGCCGCCTCTGGGGTGCGGCCCCACCCAAACGTTCGTCAGGAGTCGCTGCGACCGCCCGACGGACGTTTGCCGCTTGCAATCCTTTCGGTCCGCGCGTGATCTCGAACTGACCTTGTCGCCTTCGGCGAGGGTCTTGAAGCCCTCCTGCTGGATCGCCGAAAAGTGGACGAATACGTCCTCGCCACCTTCTTGGGAGATGAAACCAAAGCCCTTCGCGTCGTTGAACCACTTCACGGTACCGATGGCCACCGCAGTACTCTAGCAGCTGGGACGCACGTCCCAATTACGAACTCCGTGCCGGTCGAGCCGCCACGAACACCTCGATCGTCTCCACCCGCCCGAAAACGAAGAGCCGCGGACCCTCCGCCCGCGGCTGACCTCTCTGTATTCGGCGCCCGGCGTGGCTTCGACGGGAGAAGTCTGCGACGGGCCCCCTCGAACGTCAAGTATTTGTTTTGTGCCCGGCAGAGGGGCGAGCCCGTGAAAACGACGAAGCGGCGGGACGCCCGCCCGGCCCTCGCCGGAAGAGCGCCCCGCCGCCGCTCGAATCCGTCGAAACGTGAGCCTAGGGCTTCACGTCCAGCAGCTCGACGTCGAAGACCAGCGTCGCGTTCGGCGGGATGACGCCTTGCGCTCCGGCGCGCGCCGTAGCCCATGTCGGGCGGGATCGTGAGCTTGCGCTTGCCGCCGACCCGCATGCCCTTCACGCCCTCGTCCCAGCCGCGGATGACCTGGCCGGCGCCGAGACGGAACTTGAACGGATCGCCGCGGTCGACCGAGCTGTCGAACTTGGTGCCGTCGGTGAGCCAGCCCGTGTAGTGCACCGTCACGTTCGTGCCGGTCTCCGCGAGCGCCCCGTCGCCGACCTTGAGATCCTCGGCCCGCACCCCACCCGAGAGCACCTGAACGTTACCGGCGGCGGGCGCGGTCGTGGTCGTCGTGGCCTTGGCTGTCGTGTTGGTCGACGACGTCGACGAGGACGTGCTGCCCGAGTTGTGGGCGCACCCGAACGCGGCGAGGAGAGCATCAGCGCGGCGAGGCCGCGAAGCACTGACTTCATCATCGACTCCTTGTGTATGAGCGGAATGGAACCTCACGGAACGGCCGGAGCGGACGGACGCTCGCACATCGAGGGTGCGCCGGCAAGCCCAGAGCGGGTGCTTGTCGAGGTTCAGGGCTCCACCTGGGAGTTTTCGACCTCGAACACCAGCGTGGCGTTCGGCGCGGATCACGCCGCCCGCCCGGACGGGCCGTACGCGAGGTTCGGCGGACCGTGAGCTTCCGCTTGCCGCCAACCATCATGCCCTTGACGCCTTCGTCCCAACCGGGGATCACCTCCCCGCGCCGAGGCGAAAACGGAACGGATCGTTGCGGTCGTGGGAGCTGTCGAACTTTGGTCCCGTCGCTCAGCCATCCCGTGTAGTCGACCGTCACCATCGTGCCAGGCGCGGCGACGGCACCGGTACCGACGGTGAGGTCTTCGATCTTGATTCCGTCGGGATGGGTCTGCGCCTTGCCTTAAGGTGGACGGGGCATGGTTGTCGGAGCAGCCGGCCGTGGCGACGACCGCCAGGACGACGACGAACATGGGCAGGGGCTTCATCGCCTTCCTCCTTCGGAGAGTGCGGACGCACGGGAGCTTCGAGTGGCCCAAGCGCTCCCAGATCACGCTCCCACATCCTCGCGGGAGGCGGCAAGGCCCGATGCGATCGGCTCAACGGCGCTTCGTGTCCTGCGCGCCCGGGGTCGAAGGGCGGGCACGCGCGGCCTTCACCTCATCGAGCGTCGCGCGGTAGATCGTGTCGCGCGGGCTGGGCTTGGCGAGCGCGCGGCGTGACCGCGGCCTCCGCTTCGTCGAGCTTCTTGTCCTGCTGGAGCAGCGCGACGGCGAGGTTGTTGTTCGCGTCGCCGTCGTCGCGGTCCACCGACAGCGCGCGGCGGAACTCGCGTTCGGCCGTGCTCCAGTCGCCCTTTCGTGCGGACAGATTGCCGAGGTTGACGCGCGCACGCACCATGCGCGGGATCGCGCTTGAGCGCGCGGGCTGTACTCGCGCGCGGCCAGGTCGTACTCGCCCTTCGCCTCGTAGGCGACGCCCAGGTCGCTGCGCTCGGGCGCCGTGAGCGGGTCGTGGAGCACGACGAGATGCCCGCACCCGGCGACGGTCAACGCCCCCGCGACGGCCACCACCCCCATCCACGCACGCACGGCTAGCGCTCCCGCGGCATGACGACGAGGGCCTGGCCACCCGTCGCGCGCCAGCGTCGCTCGAGGTCGCCGCGACCCATTCGACGCGGCTTGGAGCCGCCGTCGTGGAGCACGAAGCGTCGATCGTGTGGGTCCCACGACGCGACCACGGCATAGTGGCCGCGGACGATCGGACCGATGCCGGAGTTGAACAGGACGATGGGCGGAATGCCGGCGTCGAGCAGCACGGCGAGCGAGTCCACGCCCGGCGTGGCGACGCGCGCCTCGTAGCCTCGCGCGTCGGGCGGAGGCGGCGAGCTCGGTGATGAGCGCGCCGCGCAGGGCCGGATCGTACGCTCTGATCGCCCTCGTGCGCGGTGGCGGAATCGGCGCCGTAGGCGAGCAGCACCATGGTGAGCGCGGCCGGACCGCAGCGCTCTGGCGCCTGCCGGATCACGGGCACGACGGGGGACCGGCGCCGATCGCGGCCTCTGCGAGCGCGACCAGCGCGAGCCCACGCGCGCCTCGGATCACGGTCGCCGTCGGATCACTTGATCACGATTTCCTTGTTCATGAGCTTGAGGATCACGATCACGAGCAGCACGATGATGAGGATGCCGATCAACAGGCCGAGCCCGTCCGAGCCGGACGGAAGGCCCTTGGACGCACTGGCCAGCGTGTGGAGGTCCTGGTCGGACAGGCTCGAGAGCTTCTGCTCCGCGGCGGCGGGATCGATACCGTAGTCCCGCAGCTTCTGGGCGACGATGCGGTGCTCGAGGACCTGGCGGGCCATGATCAGATCGGCGTCCCGCGTCGAGGCGATGCCCGTCGTGCCGGTGACCGCCGAGGGTGGTGAGCGCGGCCCCGGCCGGTGCGACGTGGAGGCCGGTCCAGTAGAGCAGCAGGAGAAGGGCGGTCCAGAACCGAATCCTTGGCGGCAGCAGTCTCATCGCGTACCCCCGTATCAGGGGCGTTTGAAGAGGGACGGAGCATCCCGCTCGTCGGTGGGCAGCCTACGCACGGGCCCGGTGGCCGGGCAAGCGGGTGAACTGCACGCGCATCGCCTCGAAAGCGTGGGATTTGCACGCCACATGGAGCATGATTAATGGGGCTGGGCCTACTTCGCCTGTGCTAAACTTTCCTCCTTGCACCACTTGGCGGCCCTCCACTTCGACCCCCACTTGAGCCCCAACACCCTGCTCCAACACCTCCAACGGACGCTCATCGTGGGCCTCGCGCTCGCCGGGACTCTCGCCCTGCCCTCCGCGTCACGGGCGCAGGATCCGTCACCCCCGCCGATAGCACGAACGCCTCGCAGGCCGGCACGCCTGCCGATAGCATCGGCGTCGCGAAGCCCGCGGCAGCCGTCGGCGCCGTGCTCGCCCCGAAGCCTGCGGCGACGGCACCCGGCTCCCAGGCCGGGCAGATCGGCGTGGGTGGGGTGATCGATCTCGGCTTCGAAAACGTGTCGGCCGACAGTTCCCGACGGCCGCTCGCGCGTCGCATTCGAGAACCGCCGCTATCGTTACACCCGCCGACTGCGTCGGCCTGATCGAGCAGGAGGCGGGCGGCCGGTCGTCAGCGTTCGAGCGCCGGCTCGACATGGTCGCCGCCGCGCTCGAGACCGAGGGCCCACTCGAGGCGGCGCGCTATCGGCTGCACTTCCCCAGCGACCGCGACTTCCCCACGCCGCCGGGTGGACGCCCCGTATATCCGACCAATCACACCGTCGACTTCGCTGCGCCCGCTGTTCTCGTACGAGCTCGGTCCGCCTCACCGTGCCGGTCCAGCTGCGGTTCCAGCTCGAGTCGATGATGCGCTACAACCCGTGGAGCGGGGCGCTTGCGACCGCGTCGCTGGTGATCCCGGTCTACAACGATTTCGACCCAGCGAGCTGCATCCCGACGTCGACGAACGTGCGTCCCGGGCCAGCTCACGCTCGATCAATACGCGTGGCTCCTCCGGCATCGCGCTGGCCTCCGCGACCGCGGGTTTGCTGGGCGATAACCGCTACGGCGCTCTGCCGGCCTCGCGCGCCCGATGATGCAACGGCGCGCTCGTCGCCGACGCGCAGGCCGACGTCACCGGCTTCGTCGCGTTCGAGTCGGCCGGCATCTCGTACTCGGCGATGTCGCAGTGGAGCGCATTCGGCGGGCTGACGTGGTTCCTGCCCGGGCTACGACGTCTCGCTGCGCGCGCGCGCGCGGGCAGCTCCTCTATGGCGACCGACGGCGTGCATCTCGAGTTTCCGCCGCTCCTTCGGCGACTTCGAGTACGCGATCTTCGTGCTTCACGCCGGCGATCTCGACGTGCAGGGCGTGCGCGTGACGCTGCCGGTCCCGCCGCTCACGCGGCCCACGCAGCAGCCGGTTCGGGCGATGATGATCGAGCGCTTCCCGCTCAGCTATCGTCTGACGCGACGCCGGTCGGGACGTTCGTCGGCGGCGTGGCATCGCGGGAGGACTACCTGCGCCAGCTGAGCGCCGCCGGCGCTCGAGGCGAATCGACGCGCGTGTGGCGCGCGCCTACGGTGATCGAGACCCCTGACCGAGCCCAAAGAGGTCGAGTGGATCAATCCTCGGGGATGAGCGGATTCATTTTCACGCCGTGGGCGGGCGTGCTTTCCGATCGCACTGTTTCGCTGGATTACACACACGTCCCGAAGGAGTGGTCGTACAGCGGGCGCGACGAGTTCGTGAACCAGGCCTATTCGCTGACCTGGGCATCCTTCCCCGATGTGAAGTTCAACCTGCGATTTACGCGGCTTCCAGGCGCTGAGGGCTTCTTGCCAGGCGACCCGCGACAATCTGATCTCGACCGACACGGACCACATGGTGAGCGGACGTTTAGCACTGCTAATCCCTCATGACGGTAAACCCGGCTTGTCGATCGGCGTCGACGACATGTTCGGTACGAAGCGGTTCAACTCGAGCTACGCGGTCGCCGGGCTGCCATTCGCAACAAAAAGCGTGCAAAGCAGGTTCAGCCTAGGTTATGCTCCTCGCGTCTTCACAGCGACTCGGCATGATCCTCTGACGGCGGATTCGGCGCCTCGAGGTTTCCCATGGCGAGCCGGTGGCAGCTCGAATGGAGTACGACACCGAGAAGTGGAATGTGGGAATCGGGGTTGCGCTTCACCTTCGGGTCTGAGGTTCACGCGCATCGGCGCTCAATTTGGAGACGTTGAGCGTCAGGAGCGGGCTGGACCCACGGGCTTTGAAGAGCAATTTTAGACCACCGCGTATCCATGGATCGGATGCGCACCAGATCGCAGGGAAAGCGGACAAAGCTCAGCGCCACCAGGCCCACCCTTGGCCGTGCGCGAGGAGATGGAGGACCGCGATGAACATCGATCACCGCAACCCGCGCCTTCGCCGGGGCTTCGCCTTCGTTGGGCGCTTGCGGCAGTGCTGGGCTCGGCTGCTGTGGACTCTCACGCCAGTGTCGTGCGGTCAACTGACACCGTGACGGGCGTGGACCTGAATTCCGCGTCGGGCACGAATGCGCGCAGCAGCGTGCGTGCGAACCAGTGCAACAGCAAGTTCAAGGATTGCCTGCGTTCCGAGTTCTCTCGGCACAAGGCTGCGTCCAGAGGCCTGCGGTAGCGACAGCAGCCTGCAAGAAGGCCGAGCAGCGGACGTTCTTCAACAACCTCAAGGACTGCGTCAACGTGGATGCAGCTAGTGCAAGAAGAGCTGCTACAACAGAGGCGCTGGCGACGCTGGACGTTAGGTCGCTCGCTAAGCAGTCAATCGGCACGCGCCGGAGCCAGCGGTGGACGTCTGCTGCGGCAGACGTCCCGAGTCGTCCCCTGACGAAACGAGGGGGATGTTCATCGGCCCGGCGCGTTGCTATTGCAGGTGAGAGGGCGGCCACGCGGTGGTCGCCCTTTGGTTTTCTCACCGGACGTGACACATCCCAGTGGCGATCGGTCCGAAGACGCGCGTATCGAGCGACGATGCTTGAGCTGCGAGGCCTCGTCTGGCTACTGTCGCTCGCTCACTCGCTAAGACGTTCTCAGCCCGCGCTCCCGGGAGCCGCTGATGACCTCGTTCAAGCACCGTCTGCGTCGCAAGCGCTGGCGCGCAGGAGCCGAGCTCAAGAAAGAGCGCGGCAAGGCGGCGGCGAAGGCCAAGCGCCGCTAAGGGCGCCCGCACCGCCCGGGAGGAGCTTCAGCTCAGGTCGAGGTAGCTTGCCAGGTCCAGCGCGACGAACAGCCCGCCCCCTGCCCGCCGAAAGCTTCGCTGCCGCGGCGTAGGGCCTCGAGGATGTCCACCACGGGGAGACCCAGCGACTCGGTGGCCGCGAGCACTTCGGCGTCGTCGGCGGCGAGTAGCGCTCGCTGGCCAGGTAGTCCTCGAACTCGTCCAGGGTCCACGCGTAGAGCGCGTCGACCTCCCACACCAGCCGGACCTCCCTGCCGCGAGCAGATCGGGCGGGTCGTCCGGGCCGCGCGCGGCTTCAGCACGCCGACGCGCGCAGCAGTCGCAGCCGAACCAGAACTCGGGCTCGCCGACCAGACCAGGTTCTCGCGCGATCGCGCGCCTCGGTGGGCGCGTCGCTTCCAGACGTTGGACAGCAGCTCGCTCAGCGCGAACAGGAAGCGCAGCAGCGCGCGCGGATCGTCGTTGGCCGCGCCCTCGCAGGCCGGTCGCGAGCACGCGCAGGTTGCGGATCGCCTCGAGCCGCACCCACGGCGAGCGCCGAGTGCAGAGCGCCGTCAGGTTCTTGATGCGTGCCGTCGAGACGTTCGCGCACGACCGCCAGCAGCTCCGCGAACGACCCGTCGCCCTTCTCGAGGAACTCGACCGTGCGGCGCATCGCCTGGTTGCAGGGGCAGGTAGGCCGCGCGCAGCGTCGCCCAATCCTCGGTCAGTCGTTGCTTCGCGATGACGTCCCAATCCGCCATGTCCTGCAGCTCCTCCAGCGGCCTCATGCTGGCGCGGTTACGCGCCGTCGATGCGCGCGTGCGGCGGCGAGTATAGCGGAGCGCTCAGGAGAGGTCCAACCCGCGCGTCCGTCGCGCGAGGCTCACGGCACTCGATGCGCTAGCCACGCGCCGCGGCGGCAACGCGACGGCTCGACGGGCAGAGGCTGCGGAATATCGACCGCGACCGCAGCTTCCGGCAGCGCTCGACTCGCGCAGCGTCGAGCGCGCTCTGCACGGCGACGGCGTCGTCCGAAGTCGGGCTCACCGGCGTGCCTCGCCGCGCGATGCGCGCGCGCGATGCGGTCGACGACCATCGCCGAACGGCGGCGACCAGCGCGGGCATCGCCATGCGCGCGGCGACAGGCGATACGCCAGTCGGGCGGATGTCAGCTCACTCCGGGTCGCTGTCCGGCGACGATCCGCCACAACCGGTAGCCGGTCTCGTCCCACGCGCAGCGTCGGCGTCGCCGCCATGGATCTCGAAGCGCTCCAACCGATACGGGCGCGCATCGCGTCGCAGGTCGACGATGCGCGGTGGCGCCGCACGTCGAACTGTACTGCACGGTGCACGCGTCGTCGGCGGTGGCGGCTCCCGGCACGCGGATCGTCCGGGGCCGGACGCGTCTGGGCTGCCGACGCGCACCGACGCCAGCATGCGCGACTCGGCTCGCCGAAGAACGTGCGCAGGCAGTCGGTGTGGTGCGAGCCGAGGGCGCCCAAGATGCCGGCGGCGCGCGAGCAATACGTAACTGAACGGCGGCAATAAT
>ERZ1370068.3270-contig-2387_pt1 | contig 53352 bp, 86 predicted proteins | sample MGYA00561227_ERZ1370068 | MGnify/ENA primary metagenome ERZ1370068 (study PRJEB38410, sample SAMEA6850437) | metagenome | study: Metagenomic assessment of the ecological functions of the soil: analysis of the soil microbiota associated with the... | reverse complement strand
AGTTACGTATTGCTCTCATCAACGAGCCTTGGGCCTTGCCGCCGGCTGATACACGCCCGGCATGACCATTGCCCAGGTATTTCGTGCTGAGGGTTTGGAGCCGCCAGAAGCCCACATCGTCTCATTCTCTATCCCACTGCACATTTGCTGGCAACCGGCGTAGGTTTATCACGCTGCTGCCTTATGTCCATGTTGCGCTCGGCAAAGCAATTGCGCCTCACAGTTAGCGTTGCGACGCCCGAAAAACTACTCAACAGGGATCACCCAGTGAAGTTGATCGAACCTTGGGGCCGGTAGCCCAGCTTCATTGACTGCGCTCTCGCGACGCAGCGTCATTGAGGCAAGACACTTAGAAAATGAGTTGCGGTTTCGGTCTGGTCCGGGTCAATCTCTGCCGGTCCGGTGATCGAACGCGCGTCAGCTCGGACCCCCCCAATAACTGCCGAACTCGTTGACAGCAACGAATTTCCGAGTCGTGCCAAGTACGACATGTGGTTCCACGCTGTTGTGTTAAACCGGCGCCACGACCCATGCTCGTAATCTGATCGCATCGACACTGTTTGACGAAGTCGGCAGCTGCGAGGTGATAAGGTTTGCAACCAACAGTCAAATGTCTCCAAAAGCGGAAGAGTGAAATGAGAAGTCATCGCCATTAGTGCGTTGGTGACCACCATCTGTGTCGCCGCCAGCCAGTTATCCTGCTATCGCTGCCGGCGCAGCATCGGAGCTTTACCTCATCGACGATACGGCGGCAGGCGTGCTCAAAGCCCCGAAAGTGGAAACCGCCCTTCGAGCTGGATTTCCGCCGCCCTGGCACATCCTGCTTCCAATGTGACCGGCGTCATTTTGATTCCGTCTTGTGGTTGGGGAGTAACTGGCTGGTACGCTATTCATTCGTGCACGACGGGACCTATCCGCTCGCGAGCGGGTTTACCTGTTGACTGGTTTGATCGCGATGACGCCTTTCAAGGGCAGTTTGAGCGGATTGAACAACACGCGACCGCACGGCTAGCACTGGTCACCGAGTTATTACCAATGCCGAGCGCTTGCAGGGCGCTGGCCGCCTACATGTGCAACGCTGGCTTTGCTCATCTTATTGACCGCCTGATTTCCGTGGCCACAGTCATGGTTGGCGCTTAGCGCGGGTATCCACGTAGGAAGGTTTTCTCCCATCGGGCTTTTTGGCAGCTGCGTTGCTTATCGCCGCAGCATGAGCAGCATAGCGCCTTGCCTGGCGCGTTGCCCAACGCCTCTGCTGTTGGCACCTCTTGCGCTCACTTCTTCTCTTCCTGGCTGCAATCGCCTACTTTGTTAACGACCGCCTCCATAACGTGCCGAACTCTGATCCCGGTGACGGGCCTCACATTGCCGCATTTTCTGGGTTTACTTGGTCCACGACAATCACCGTAACAGTGGTCGGCTTCAATCCGTCCAGCGGCCAACTGAACAGAGTTTTGCAATGGTCTGAAAGGTGCCGATCGGGCGGCGTTCGATGCAGGCAAAGCCCCCAATCCCATTCACATCGTTGCTGCCGAGGGTCGTGACCATGCAGTCTACCATCGCTGCCTCGCCAGACTTAGCGCGTTTGTGGTGACAAACCAATTTTATAACATGTTTTCGCACCACCGGTATCGCGGCAGTTCAGGGCGGTGTGGTTTTTGCGGCTCTGGCGAGCAGAGGCGTGAGTAAACGTCGCCGCGGCGTGGAATGGCAAGGAACAGGTTTCAAGCTCTTACGAAAGCATACTTCTTCGCAGACGGTGATTTTCGCGGCACCGCTATCGCTTCACGCTGTTTCCCCGCTGGGATATGCTGCAGCGGTGATCCCATACCGCCATCCCCAAGTACCTGACTGCGCCCGCGCACTGGAAAACAATACCTTTCCAGATTGCTTGAGGAATAACCGAAACGCACCGTCTATGCGCAGCAGGTCCCAGCAACCCTTTGAGCAGACCCCGCTGGTGGCGCCAGGGGAGTTTGCAGCGCGGTTCCTGTGCTTTTCCTGAATATGCACGAATAATGCTCTTCGCCGATTGATCGCCGCCGCCACACCCACCACGTTGCACATTTCACACGCCCTCTGTCAGGAACAGCCCAAGGATATTGGAGTGAAGCTAGCCGAGGTGTTTCGCTCAGCGCCAGAGTACCTTGGCTGACACCCGCAGGTGGTGTTGCGGTTGAGAGGCCATGAGTCACGCACAAGCATGCGGCAAACCTCCAGTTCCTCGCGGTGGCGATCGTCTTTATCTCGTGGACGGGCGCATACTTTGAAAACAGCGGTTTAGAGTTCGCTCTAGCCTAGTAACCCGACTAAGACGAGTGGTTCGCGTGCAACCCGCAATCAGCGTTCCCGCATGACGCCGAAATCAAAAAATCATCATGTTTTTTGTCAAGGGATGACTTGCAAACAGATGGTGGCGTCCCGATGGTGAACTATCAGACCGCGGTAAAGTGAACTGTTTACTCCAGTAAAACTCCTGAACACGCGCGCTAAAAGAATCACTGATATCGGTTCACAGCATGTAGCGAACTTCTGATCATTATCTTAATCATGTGAGCAACCCTACTTACCAAAGAAAATAAAATTTTACCTATTCATCACGGGAACACAATCATGGCCATGGATGACCTTACCTGAGATAAAGGCCGGATTAATCCAAAATGTTTTTACTGTTTACTGGCGGTTTCGGAGATCCATGAAGAGCATCGAAGAAAGCCGGGGAAAGTGAAGCAGAGTTGACCTTCGATCTCGTCCATACGAATTAACTGGCCGCGATGGTAGCCAAAGAAGAGCACCCAAAGAAGATACCGCAGCTGCGGATGCGCGTGGTCCGCTGGACGTCGGTCTGAATGTCGGTAGTACATCAAGAGCGTCGCCTAAGCGGCCCACGCCACGGTGGCTCACCCCCCGAGAGCGCAGGTTCATGCTGCACGCCGCCTACGGCCCTGGGCAGCAGCCATAAGTTGGTCGGCTGCAGGCAGCCCGGCACCAACAGCCAGCGTGGGCAGAGGCCTGCGATCACTGTTGCATCGCCGCTACCGTGAGTCGACGTGATTGCGGAGCTGGTTCCGGTCAATTTTGCCCGAGCGGGACGGGCGTTAGCGGAATTTCAGACCTGCTAACCTCATCCAAATACCTGCGCCAAATCCGCATTGCGCAATAATCGTCATCCACGCCGCCGTCAGGTGCGGATCACCATTTCCGTGATTTGCCGTAGCTTCGATCGGCGCGGAAATGCCGCCATCAGACAATGAGCTACCGCTAGATTTTCGCGAAGGAATTAATTTTAGAGGTATACCAGTTGACATCCAAATCGAGGTGCAAAGGGGGCGCTGGTTCCAGGCGGAAGCAGATATACCCGCCGCCTAGTGTCGGCAGGCACTCCGAGTGGAATTGCGCCGCTTCTTGCATGATCCGGTAGCTGGCGGTGGGGTCGCTGCTTCAACCCTGCTCTAACCGTGGCGCAGGTTGAGTGCCCGGCGCCTGAATCCGACAACGATGAAGCGCGGCCTTGATGGTGGGACTGAGGTGGTTTACGTAGCAAAGGTCCTTGTTGTGTCGAACTGAGAGACTTCGTATCTCCGGCGCCGCAACTGATCGTGCCAGAGTGAAATGAAAGATATAAAGCGATGATCCGGTGTGGTGCTTTCGTTAGTTTCTCACAACTCTCTGGCTATGCCAGACGACGCGTGACCAACTCACCCCGCGATCGATCGAGAGTACGTTTCTGGGGCTGCGGGGCGGCCTGGGGCATCGCGCGGCACTTAAATAATTATGCGCCAAACAAATGTTATAACCCAACCGCAATATTGGTGGCATTTGTCACCTGATGCAAGAGCGTGGATGTTTTTATATTTGATCAGCGTTTCTAAGTGAGAACTGAATAGGAAAGGGGAAGGATCGCATTGAAATACCGCCGACAGCGTTGGGAGCCGCCACCCGACCGGCTTACAGCGTCGCCCAGACGCTCATCCAGGCGAGCTGGAATGCAGTGCAGCCATGCCATAGACTGAAGAAGCAAGCCGTGGGGCTTCCTGAGCTTGATAAGTCAATAACGATAGAAGCTTGGTAATGCTCAGCGAGATCGAACACGTTATATAAGATCTTATGGTCAGTTATTTTCTGAGCTAACGGCATAGGGGTATTCGATAACGCCCCTTCAAGCCCGCTGGCGGCAGCCGATCACAGGTAGGGATTGCTCGTGGTTAGAGAGGTTGATCTCTAATGATACCAATGGCGACAAGGTCTGACCACAAAACGTTGAGCTGCGCTTTTGCACCTCGCTTCGGTGAGAGCTGAAGCTGGTCTCGCGAAGTTGGAAGTGAAAGCCGGGGAACCCCATAGCTATACTGAGTTTCATGGCTCATGAGTCCTCAGACTTCGACGGATCCCCGCGCAATGTTTCGCGCAGCCGCTCCCCAGGTTTTTGTTCTTCTCGCTCAGCGACCAACCCAGCGGTGGATTAGCGCACTTCGGGCCATTTTAGCGCTGATTGAACAGCTGGATCGGGAAAGCTCGCTTCACAAGTTGGCGTGGTCGTAGCAAGGCTTCTGGGGACTCGAGTTCTGGAGCCACGTGGATGGCAAGCGCACTTCATGCGCACCGCGCCGCTGGCGGTGCCGTCGCAAGAATGACGCCTTCGAATGTACGATCTCTCGTCTCCAAAGACATTGCGTCTGTAGAAGCCCGCCGCAGACGAAACCTGCAGTTCTGTAGACAAACCCCCCCAGTTAGGATTGCGCGAAGGGGCGCGATCAAACAGGATTTGCCGGCAAAAAGCTGCGCCTGGCTGGACGCCCTTGCCCCGCCGAGTGATCTCCTGACCCGCTGCTTGAACCGCTCCAGGGCCTTTGGCGCAGTGGCACGTAAAGCCCTGGACCATTGACCGCCTCTTCGCAGCACGTTCCACAGGGAGTCGTAAAGGGTGTTGGCCGATCGGTGGCGCGTTTTGATCTGCCCTTCGAGCTCGGCAGCGGCAAGTTTCGATGGATCGAGCTTGGCCCGGGCGGTTGTCCTGCCGAAAAGCGATCAGTTCGGCTCTGGCTGATTGGCGCAGCCAGGCTTGGGCCTGTCGCGGCCGTGCCAACCCCCGATCCGCGCAGTCGTAGAACTGGCCAGCACAGCAGCGCGGTCGCGAGATCGCCCACCTGCCACAACGTGCCGAGCACCCAGCAGCGCCGGAGTTGCATGAAGGTTGCTGCAGTGCGGCCAACGAACTCTCGTCCGGTTGGTATTGCGTCATAGAGGCCCGTTTCGCAGGCTGACAGCACAACAAGGCGTGGCCGTCGAGGCTGCTCACTATCGATTAGGGTGCCGACCGTGAAAGCTTCAGCCCCTGGTCGTGCTGCCCTTCATGCGAGGAGGCCTGACTGGCGCTAAGCTGCCAGTCGAAGGTGCCATGGCTCGAGAAGTGCCAGGTAGCTCTTTGCCCTTGAGGGCCGCCAGCACGGACCTCAGGCGTGGCGTTGACGGTCGAGCTTGACCATTCGGCTTGCCGGCGAAATGGGAGGCCACGAGCACGCCCTCGATCTCCGGTAGGGAGGTTGAGTTCGGGATGTCGCCCGTCGTCTTTCACGGCGGCAGCGAGTGGAGAGGGCGAGGTTTGCGGAGCAGGCGGGAGGCAGAGAGAGCCCTTCCAGGCTCGGCGCGCGGCGATGAACTCATAGGTTCCCGCTTTCGTGTCCTGCCGACCAGGTGGTGGCGGCGCTCGCGCGCGAGGCCCGCTAACGGCAGGAGAGACCGTGGGCCAGCCTGGCCGGCAGCCGACGAGCCGGCTGCCCGGCTTGACCTCGCGCTGCTGGTATTCGCGTCGGGCACCCGCGAAAAGTCGCCACAACTCGCCCCAGTCCTTCGATGGCGTCGAGCCACTCCTGCTGGCGCTTGGGGTCGGACTACACGCCATAGGCTCCCCATCCAGCCGCGCGTTTGGGATCAGCTGGCGGGCTTTCTTCATGAACTCGTTGCTCAGCCGGTCGGTCGTGAGCTCAGGCAGGTCAAGCACACCTGGATGGCCGGGTCGTCTGGCCGCGCAGGCGATGACGCACCTTGCCGCTGACCAGACACGGGGTAACGCATTTTCGCCCTGGGCAGCAGCGGCCACCGCCATGACGTCGCCTGCGGCTGTTTCCTTGCGGTAAAGGCCTCTTGCAGCAGAGCACCCACTCCTGCCGCAGAGTGGTACCGAGATGCTGGAGCGCATTGAAGCCCTCCACACCCTTGGCGGTTTCCGCTGTGCGGCTCCACTCGCGGATCTCGCTTCGCAGTATGACGCGCCCGCTCGGGCGACAGTTGAGGTGCCTGCTGGCGCAGCCACGGCCATCAGCCGCGCCTTGCTCACCAGGACGCCGAGGCGTGCCTCCTGCGACTCGACCTCGGCTGCTGCGAACGCGGCCTCCGTGGCGAACGCGCGGCCAGCTCGCGCGCGATCAAATCGCGCGCCCGGCCTCCCAGGAGACCCTTGACCGGAACAGCAGGAAGGCTCCCGCCAACACCGTATTTGCTGCGTGCCAGTCCCGCTTGATCGACATAAGCTCACCGGAGCAGGCGCCCGGTCAGGTGATCCCGCGGGCCTCGCGCGCGTTCTGACCGTGAGCGCTGCCTGAGGTGAGCGCGATCGCTTCCAGGTTGTCGGCGCGCAGGATCCCCGCGGATGCGGTCCCGATAGCGGCGAGAGCGAGGTTGTGCTCTTGTCGTAGCCCACTGCTGCGGCAGGGCTCTCAGCGTGAAGACCGTGAGCGCCGCTCGGTAGGCCGCGATCGCCGCCCCAGGTTGTTTGCGCGATCCTGCGTGATGCGGTGCCGCCATAGGCCATGGCGAGGTTGTCGCGTCGTGGCTCCAGTCCCTGCGGTGCAGGGCCTCGCGCGTTCTGACCGTGAGCCGCCTGGAAGGTGAGCGTCGCTTCAGGTTGTCGGCGCGATCCTGGCGGATGCGGTTGGCATAGGCCATATGTGAGGCGCTGGGACTCTGCGTCTGCGCCCAGTCCTGCGGCAGGCTCCTCGCGCGTGAAGACCGTGACTAGAATGCGATCGCCTTCTCCAGGTTGTCGGCGCGATCCTGGCGATGCGTGGCTCGATAGGCGTTGGCAGGTTGTTCGGCGCTGCGCCCAGTCCTGCGGCAGGGCCTCGCGCGTTCTGACCGTGAGCGCCGCTCGTAGGCCATGCGATCGCCTTCTCCAGGCTGTTTGGCAACCTCGCGATGGGTCGGCATAGCCATGGCGAGGTTGAAATTCCCGCGTCAGGTCAATGCCGCGTAGTGTGGGCCTCGCGTGAAGATGACCGTGAGCGTCTGTAGGCCTGCGATCGCTGCCTCCAGGTTGTCGGCGCTCGCCGCGGATGCGGTCGGTATACGGCGGCGGTTGTTCTGGTGCGTCGTGGCCCAGTCCCGCGGCAGGGCCTCGCGCGTTCTGACCGTGAGTCGCCTTGAAGCGGTGAGAGCGATCGCCTTCCGCTGTCGGCGCGATCCCCGCGTGATGGTCCCGATAGGCGAGCGAGGTTGTTCTGCGTCGGTCGCTGCGGCAGGGGCCGCGCGTGAAGACCGCGTGAGCGGCCGCGATCGCCGCTCCAGGCTTGTCGGCGCGACATCCCCGCGGATGCGGCCGCCAGCAGCCATGGCGAAAGCCAGCCCCGGTCGTGGCCCAGTCCCGTGGCAGGGCCTCGCGCGGTGCCCCGACCAGGCAGAGCGCCGCCTGATGTGAGCGTTCGCCTTCTCCCAGTTGTTCGCGCGATCCCCGCGGATGCGGTTGGCATAGGCCAAGAGGTTGTTCGCAAGGCTGCGCCCAGTCCCGCAGGCCGGCGTAGTGATCGTGACGCGCTGTGCCTTCGTAGGCCAAAACGCGATCGCTCTCTCCCAGGTTGTCGCGCGAAGTGGATGCGGCCTGGATAGGCGTTGGCGAGTGGAATGCGTCTGCGCCCAGGTCCGCGGGCAGCCCTCGCGCGTGAAGACCGTGACGGCCGCCTCGTAGGCCGCGATCGCCTCCAGGTTGTCGGCGCGATCCCTCGCGGATGCGGCTCTGATAGCTATAGCCGAGGCCGCTGAGAGGGTCTTTCACCGGGGCGCGCGCGCCTCGAGCGTCCATTGCTTGATCTGTGTCTGAGCCGGAAGGGCCAGCGCTCGGCGCCGCGATTTCCTCTTCCGTGTTGTTAAGTCTCTCTTCGCCAGCGATCGATGACCTGAGCCGGCGCGCTCTGGTCGTTGATCGTTTGGTGGCGGGGTCTGCTTTTGCTGAGCTCTCGCCGACTGGCTGGGCGAGATGCGGCAACGTCAGCAGCAATAGAAAGAGACGTAGCTGGGACCAATCACGCGCTCCTCCTCAACAGGTTGGTTCGTTGTCTTGCATGCATACCAATCGCCGGTAAGCCTCGCCCAGTCCAACGTGTGCCGCAGGATTGCGACGAATTTTCGTCGCCGCGCGAACGCGATAGGCTCGCGCCCGCCGCTCACGCAATTGATTGGCGGTCGAGACGCGGCAATAGAAGCGCACGCTGTCCTGGCGAACCCTCGGCCGAGACTTGAAAGTCCTGAAATCCCCAGCCTCTAATGAGATGGCGACTTGTTCGAGAGATCACAGCCTCGCGCGCGGAGGCTTACCTCGCGACGTACAGCCGGGCACCGTTCTGGTTTGGGCCTTTGAGCGAGCGTGCTATCTTCCGGGTGTGCAAACGCGAGCCTGGCCGGCCTTGCGTTCATTGTCCGCAGCGGCCACGTCGCCCGCTCGGCTGGGAGGCCGGTTAATCGCCGAACAGCCGCCTGCTGGTTCTCTCCGGTTTGCCGTGGCGGGCGCGAACCCACCTGTGAGGGCGATCGCCGCCGCTGTTGCGCTGGCAACTGGGGCCGGTCAGTCAAACCTTTGGTAAGTTCCCGGCGCGGGTAACGTCGCACACCTCGAGCTCTTCCAGGTGTGACGCAAAAATACTAATCCGCTTGCGAAGGACGCCCCAAACCGGTAATCATTGAGCGGCAGTATTCACGCCGTACGCCGACTGAGAAACGCCCCCCAACGGTCGGCGGTGCGCCCCGCACCCAGCGATGCCGCATCGCTGCACAGGAAGAGCGCCGCACCTGCGACTGACCTCCTCCGGCGGGCGAGCTGCCCCCACGGGATCGAGCGCAGGACGTGCCAGAGGTTCGATCCAGCTTGGTAGCCCACATGCCGCCCAACGCCGATATTCCGGCGCGACCGCATTCACGCGCGGATTTTCAGAAAGGAAGAGCGCCCGCCGCGACATCGTAAGCGATACCGCCGCCGCGGCCGCGTGGTGCCGTAAAATGGTTCCCGTGCGATAGCCAGATGGACGAGGGGCGTTGAGGATCGCGCCGCCACCCGCCTTCGATGAACGGGACGCGTATTTGCAGTGGCAACGCTCATCATTGTCGATGTCGATGCTCGGTCCAGCCTGGTCGTCGCTGGCGCCGGAACTCCGGACGCATTGACCAGGATGTCGATGCCGCCGAGAATCAGCTGCCGCCATGACGAAGCTGGCGATGGCGGCCTTTGTCCGCGATCGCATATGCCCGCATAGCCTGACGCCGTGCCAGATCTCGTCGACGCAGTTGAGTGGCGGCTTCGGCTGCGCGCGCACCGATACGGCGGCGCCCGCACCAGGGAACACAAGTGCGATCGACCGCCTGATACCTCCTGCTGCCGCCCCGCACGACGGCGCGCCAATACCTTTCAAGCCGATCTGCATCGACCGCCCTCAACGCCTGGCAAATACCGTGCGGGCGACGCGCATTGCAACGGCCCCAGTGGGTTAACTTGAGACCATATTTTAAAATAGCTTATACACGTCTGTCATCAACCAGACCTGGGGTACCAGTTGCCCCCACCTGAAAGACGTTTCCAGTTCACGATGCGCCGCCACCGTGCCCGTCCTGCCTGCGCCAAGCCAGCTCGACGATATCTGCGCGCGACAGAAGCAGACGATGCGCGTGAGATGAGGAGAGCACCGATCAGGCGGCCGGATTTCCCGCTGTCCCGCGACCAGTGTGCCGCCGTACTCCATGACGAGCCTGCGGGAGATTTTTTCGCGATCCGTCGGGCCGGTCGCGCAGCGCGCCGGCTGGCAGGCGGTGGAAACGCCGATACGCCAGTACGCGGCCGGACACTGGTTTGGTGGAAACACGCCGTTGCGGTTTTCGCGTTTCCGGTGTGCCGGTCAGTCCCCTAGTGCGCCAGGCCCTGACGGCCAACGCCAACCCGCCTCCACACTCGATCACCAGCACGGCCAGCAGGACCAGCGCAATCCACCCACCCGACGCTGCTCTCGATCCCGCGGAAAGGTAGGCTGTGCTGCTACAGCACGGGAGTTGGCAACCTTAGCCGGTCCGGAGTTCGCCAGTTCAAGCTGGCCGCCCGCTCACCTTGGCCTCCAGTTCGCACGTCCCTTCGCTCGGGCCATTTCGGGTTCGAGGACCCACGGTTATCGCGTTTGTAAGCGAACCCATCCGTCTGCATGCGGCTCGTAAACCAGCAACGGGGCGCGATGGTTTCATCGCCAATTCGCCTCGCCACATCAGGGGTGTGCTTGCGTGCCTTGGTCCGTTTATATCTGTCGTGTCTTTCGGGTGATGGCAGCGTTCTTCTTGTCTCTCGGCCACCCATTGCGGAGCCCAGCGCCGCGGTCACGCCACGCCGGTGAGGACCTGACGGGGCACCAACAAGGCCCGCGACCATTCGCGGTCCGGGCGCAGAGACGATGAAGGCAGCTGGCGACAGCGAAGATGATCGAGAGACGCTGATGCTGACTGTCGCCCACACCAGCGAGCTTGCATGATCGTGGCGCCCGGGCAATGCCGTAGAAGATGTCGTTCCGCTGGCCAAAGTGAACCAGTGCATGGTGAAGGATAGGCGTGGCTGGCCGTCAGCCCGCATGCTGTCGCGAACATGTGGTCCCGCTCCGAGCAGGTTGATGGATCAGGCCGGGGCCTGTTACCAGCAGCTTCGGCCCTGGCTTGACTTACCATCCTTCGAGATGTTTGGGACGTCGTACTGGAACACTTTGAGTATCCCGCTGCTTCGGCTCAGTGAGGGCAATCCAGCATCGCGGTGGACCTTAAACATCTTGCGTGAGCAACTGCGCCGTCTGAGTTCGCCAGGTGCTCCATCGAGCGATTGCGCTATGGGCTGCGCCCAGTTCAATCGCTGGCGTCCCTATCGCACGATGGTAATTGTTTGCGACGCTGGCAGCGCACGGGTAATCGGTTTTTGCAAAGACCAACGTGGCGGTGCACTGGAAAATTGGCACCGGAATTGCACCGGGACAGTAACGATGGGGTACTCGACAGTCCCATCAGCCTCCAAAATCCCAACAGAAACAACGACGAAGGACGGAAGATGGCGAGCAGCAATCTTCAGAGCGTTTGCAAATCGCCGCCTTCAGCCACTGCGGCCGCGCCCCCGGCGCCATCAGGCTATATGAGCCGCTGCAGCGCGAAAGGCAAGGTCTCCTGGCGCGAGGTGCTCAGCGCCCCACCGGCTCACGCCACGTTGGTGTGCTCGTATTTCTTCGAGCAGCCGCTTTGGGCTTCTTCAGCGCGTCGCGGCGGAAGGGGTCGCCCAGCTCTCTGCGTGACCATGCATCTCGAGCACCGTGGTCTTGCCCTTCTTCTGGGCGGCGACAGGCCTTCTCCAGCGCCTCGCCGACGTCGCCCAGGTTCTTCACGACGACACCCTCGGCGCCCAGCGTGCTGGCGCAACCTCGGCCCAGCTCGGGTTCTTCAGGTTCACGCCATCGAAGCGGTTGGCGTAGAAGTCGACCTGGTTCTTCTTCTCCGCCCCCACTGCTCGTTGTTGAAGACGACGGCCGTGACCGGGATGTCCTCGCGCACGCAGGTGAGGATCTCGCCGAAGCTCATGCCCCAGGCGCCGTCGCCGACATAGGCGATGGCCGGGCGCGTCGGGCGCGCCGACCTTGGCGCCGATGATGGTCGGGAAGCGCATAGCCGCAGTTGCCGAAGCTCATGGCGGCGAACATCGAGCTGCGGCTGGCTGAAGCGCAGGTAGCTGTTGGACACCGAGCAGATGTTGCCGATGTCGGTGGACACCATGGCGCCCTTCGGCATGGCCTTCTCCAGCTCGCGCAGCATCTGGCGCGGATGCATGCGGTCGACGCCCTTGGCGACCTCGAGCGACCAGTCGTCCGTCTCGTGCGTCCACTGGCGAGCTCCTTCTCCCAGGCTTCCTTCTCGGCCGTCGAGCGTCCTCGATGCCGCTCGGCCGCGGTCTTGCGCGCGGCCACGTCGCGGTTGGCGAGGCGGTGGATGACGGCGCGCGGCCGGCCTGGCGTCACGCCGCACGACGCCGACCGAGATCTGCTTGACGAGGCCCGAGCATGCGGTGGTCGCTGTCGACCTGGATGATCTTGGCGTTCTTCGGCCAGTAGTCGAGGCCGTGCTGCGGCAGCGTGCCGAAGGGCCCGAGGCGGCGTGCCGAGCGCCAGCACCACGTCGGCCTGGGCGATGAGCTTCATGGCCGCCTTCGAGCCCTGGTAGCCGAGCGGGCCGCACCACAGCGGATGATCGGCGGGGAAGCTGTCGTTGTGCAGGTAGCTGTTGACGACGGGGCGCCTGCAGGAACTCGGCCAGCTCCTTGGCCTCCTCGAGCCGCCCGACATGATGACGCCGCCGCCGGCGACGATCACCGGGAACTTGGCCTTGGCCAGCATGTCGGCCGCCTCGTCGAGGCTCTCCTCGGCGCCCGGACCGCGGGCGACGCTGCTGCGGCTGTGGAATCTGCAGTCGATCTCGCCGTAGAAGTAGTCGCGCGGGATGTTGAGCTGCGCCGGCCCGCGCTCGGCCATGCGCCATGCGTCGATAGCAGCGCCCCGTGCGATCTCGGCATGCGCGCGGATGTGTTCACGTGGCCCTGGAAGCCGGTGATCTTGGAGAAGATCGGCAGCTGGTCGGTCTCCGCGGAAGCCGCCGAGCCCCATGCCCATCGAGCCTGATCTCCGGCGTGATGACTACGACCGGGAGTGCGCCCAAAAGGCGGCCGCGGTCGATGTGACGAAGTTCGTCACGCCGGGGCCGTTCTGGGCGATGCACACGCCCTGGCGCCCGAGACGCGCGGCAGCTAGCCGTCGGCCATGTGTCCCGCACCCTGCTCGTGCGCGGTCGGGATGCAGCGGATGCCGGCGGTCGGGAAGAGGTCGAGCGCGTCCATGTAGGCCGAGCCGACGATGCCGAGACACGTGCTTGACCGCCGTGCGCCACGAGCGTCTCGACGAAAGCCTCGCTGGGCGTCATCTTGGGCATGTCACACTCCCCAACGCGATGATGTCCGAAAGGTGTTTCGTGCAACGGCTCGAGGCCGGAAGCGATGCGGCCGTCTCGGTTTCTCACACGCAGCCGCGCGGCGTGTCAAGTATCGTGCCACCGAGGCCGATGCCAGCCGCATCGGTCCTTCGATCAGGTCGAACCATACGCGGGCGATCCGCTCGGCCATGTCGCATGCGCACGGACGGCTCTCGCACGCCTTCGAGGGTGAGGCCGGGGCAGCGGCCCTGGGTGCCGACGGCGGCCAGCACGTTCGCCTTCGGGTCCGATGACCGGCACGCAGCGCCGACGATGCCGTCCATGCTCTCCTGGTCGTTCAGGGCAAAAGCCAGCACGGATTCTCGCCAGCTCGGCCTCGAGCTCGGCGACACGGACGAGCGTTGTGCGAGGTGCTGGCCTTCAGTTTGCGGCTGCGCAGCAGGCGCCTGGCGCACTTCGGCCATCGAGATTGGCAGACGCAGCACCTTGCCGCCGGAGGCAGCTAGGCACCCATCCGGCTGCCGATCTCCATGTGCAGGCGCAGCGGCCAGTCGCATCTTCGATGCGCTGCAGGTAAGACGTAGTCGAGACCGTCGAGCACGCCGATGTTGCAGGTCTCGCCGATCTCATCGACGAGGTCTTGCAGGATCGACCTGATGGGCGCGGCCTGATTGAGCGAGCGCAGCGTCGCGAAGCGAGCCGCGCCAGGCGCGGGCCGACGGAATAGCGCTCGCGCGAAGGGTCGCGCACCACCAGCCCGCGCGCTCAGCTGACCGAGCAGCGCGATGCACGGTCTGCCGGGGCAGTCGAGCCGAGCCGCCAGGTCGAGGCAGGCCCACGGCTTGCGGCTGATCGCTGACGGCTCCGAGGACCGCCAGCGCCTTCTCAATCGCGGACGACCGGTCTGCTCGGCATTCGTGGTACAGGCGATGCTGTGTTGGACGAGCGCCTCGACGCCGGTGCGCGGGCCTTGCGCCGGCCGTCGCCAGCGCACGTTGCTGGCAGCGGTGACCCCGGCGCACGGCCGCGCTTCAGCTGCCGCGGAGTACAGTTGACAATCTCGCGCTTGCTCGGATTTATGAGACAGCAGGTCCCATTTTGTAACGTGTTGAGAGGAAAATCGCGTTCATGCCGAACACCCGAACTGGCAGCGCGCAAGCCGCGCGCCGGCGACATGGCTGCAGACGACCATTGCCGACGATGGTCGTCAAGGCGCGCGCGGCATATGAGCCTAGCTGCGCTGCGGACATTGCTGCCCACGCAGCCAGCGCATCGACGAGGCCGTGCACCGCGCTCGCCTGGTCGATCTACAAGCCGCAGAACGCGCGCCGGCTGGCCGGAGATCGCCGTCGACGTCACCGGCATCGGCGAGGTGGAGAGCAAGGTCGTCAAGAACCAGCGCAAGACGTTCGGCACGCTGCGCGACCTGCTCGCGGGTGAAGTCGACCGGGCATCATCGAGGAGATCCCCGAGAAGGGCATCGTGCAGTACGCCAAGCCGGTCGGCGTGGTGGGCGCCATCACGCCCTCGACCAACCCGTCGGCCACGCCGGTCAACAAGGCCATGATGGCGCTGAAGGGCGGCAACGCCATCATCATTGCGCCCGCCGCCGACGGCGCTGGGCGGCCAGCAAGCCCGCCGTCGACGGCATGCGGGCCGAGCTGGAGAAGATCGGCCTGCCCGCCGACCTCGTGCAGATCCTGCCCAATCCGGTCACGCGCGAGGCGACCACGCGGCTGATGGAGGCTCGTCGATCTGGTGGTCGTCACCGGCAGCCAGGTGAACGTGCGGCAGCGCCTACAAGTCCGGCAAGCCGGCGCTCGGCGTCGGTCTCGGCAACGCGCCCGGTGATCATCGACGACTCGGCCGACCTCGCCGACGCCGCCGACACAGATCATGCAGTCGAAGACCTTCGACCATGCCACCTCGTGCTCGTCGGAGAACGCCGTGGTGATCGTCGATGCGGTCTACGACACGGCGATCGCCGCGCTGCGAGCGGGAGGGCGGCTATCTGGCGAACGCGGCGGAGAAGGCGCGCATCGTCGAGCGGCTGTGGCAGGACGGCAAGCTCAACCGCGCGGTGATCGCCCAGGGCCGCAGGCGCTGATCGACGTGTTCGAGCTGTCGCCCAAGGCCAAGGGCTGCAAGTTCGTGATGGTGCCGGAGACCGGCATCGGCAGGAACTACCCGCTCTCGGGCGAGAAGCTGTCGCTGGTGCTCACGGTCTATCGCGCCAAGGATTTCGCGCGATGCCAAGCGCATCGTGCGCGACATCCTCGAGTATCAGGGCAAGGGCCACTCGTGCGGCATCCACACCAAGAATGCCGAGCATGCGCGCGAGACTCGCCGAGGACATCGACGTGGTGCGCGTGCTGGTCAACCAGGCGCACACCTTCGGCAACGGCGGCGGCTTCGACAACGGCCTGCCCTTCACGCTGTCGATGGGCTGCGGCACGCTGGCAGGGCAACGCCGATCTCCGAGAACCTGAACTGGCGCTGCTTCGTCAACATCACGCACCTCGTCACCACCATCCCCGAGGACAAGCCGAGCGAGGAAGCGCTGTTCGGCGCCTATTGGGCCGAAGTACGGCAAGTGACAGGCGCATGGTCGGGTCGCCATCGACAAGTCGTGGACCGTGCTGCCGAGCCTCGGAGACGGACGGATGGTCTGCGCTGCGTCGGACGCTCTTCAGCCGACGGCATGTTCGGCACCTTCGGCGAGGAGTTCGGCCGCGATCCCCGAGGACTGCGGCGTGTGGTACGCCGGATGAGCTTCGTCGGGCTCTCAGCTATCCAGCTTCCGGTGGACTCGCGCATCCCCTAGCCCCTCCCCGTCGGGAGGTGGACCTGTTGGCGCCTCGCAAATCGTGCCGAGGATCCGAGCTCGACTCATGAACTTCGAGGAGCATGCGTGCTAAGCCGCTGTTGCGGGCAGCGGGCATCGATACGCCGAAGGGCAGTGCTGGCGCACGACACCGTGGATGAGGCCGGCGCGGCGGCGCGGCGAGATCGGCCGTGCGTGGTCAAGGCGCAGGTGCCGACCGGGCAAGCGCGGCAAGGCCGGCGGCATCAAGCTGGCCGCGTGCGCCGGACGAGGCCAAGGCCGCGCAGCCGCAAGCATTCTCGGCATGACGCATCGGCGAGCATCGCGTCGAGAAGGTGCTGGTCGAGGAGCAGGTCGCCGATCGCCGCGCGAGATGTATGCGGCCGTGCTCAACGATCCCGCCATCAAAGGGCCCGCTGCTGCTGTTCTCGGCCGAAGGGCGGCATGGACATCGAGGAGATCGCCGCCAGCGCATCCTCGGCGCGCGCTGCTGCAGCTGCCGGTCGACATCCGCAGCGGCTGCTCGATGCCAAGGTGCTGGAGCGCGCTGCCGCCAATCCGCTGGCTTCGACCGCGCCGCGCTCGTCGACTCTGCTGCTGCGGCTCTATTCCGTCTATGCCGCCAGCGACGCCGAGCTGGTGGAGATCAACCCGCTGGTCGCTCGCCGGGGACGGCCGGCTCGATCGCGCTCGATTGCAAGCTGCGCGATGGACGACAGCGCCGTGCCGCGCCGCGCGGAGCTGGCCAGATCGGGCACGCCGGACAAGCTCACCGAGCTCGAGGCGCGGGCAAGGCGCTCGGCCTCGAAGTTCATCGAGCTCGACGGCAGCGTCGGCGTGCTGGCCAACGGCGCCGGCCTCACCATGACCACCATGGATGCCGTGCGGCACTTCGGCGGCGAGTCCGGCCGAACTTCATGGAGATCGGCGGAGAGAGCTACGCACAAGGCCAAGCCGGCGCTGGAGCTGGTGCTCGTCCAACCCGCGCGTCAAGTGCCTGCTCGTCAATTTCTGCGGCGCGTTTGCCCGCACCGATCGTGATGGCGCGAGGGCGTGATCGATGCCTGGCGCGATCTCAAGCCTGACGATCCCGATGCTTCTTCACCATCCACGGCACCAGCGAGGACGAGGCCATCGCCATGGTGCAAGCGCGGCTCGGCATCACCCCGTTCGACCTGATGGACGATGCGGTCGAAGGCCGCCGTGGAGGCCGCGCGATGATGCTCGAGCGAGCATGTCGTCCCCTCTCCCCCTGTGGGGAGAGGGCCAGGGTAGAGGGGGATTGCAGAACACCGGATAGCGTTCCCCTCACTCCTAACCCCTCCCCACTAAGGGGGAGAGGGAATCGCGGCGTACGACGCGCGGCCGCCATGAGCCCGGAACAGTGCCATGATCCTGCGGGGCGACGAGACGGTGCTCGTGCAGGGCATCACCGGCAAGCAGGGCACGTTCTGGGCCGAGCGCATGCGCGACTACGGCACCCGCATCGTCGGCGGCGTCAACCCCGAAGCGCGCCGGCGAGACGCACCTGGGCCTGCCGGTGTGGGCCACGGCCGGCGACGCGGCGCGCGAGACCGCCATCGACGCCGCCGTGATGTTCATCCCGCCCTTCGGCGTCAAGGACGCGGCGCTCGACATCATCAACGCCGGCATCGGCAAGATCGTGTGCCTCACCGAGCACGTGCCGGTGCACGACACCATGTACGTGCTGGCCGCGGCGCGCGAGCGCGGCGCCCGAGTGATCGGGCCCGAACACCGCCGGCATCGTCACGGTCGGCGAGATGCTTCGTCGGCTTCATGCCGGCTTTCAACGCGCGCGTGTTCCAGCCGGGCAGCGTGGGCGTCATCTCGCGCTCCGGGCTCGCTCGGCACGCTGCTGTGCCTCAACCTGGTGCAGGCGGGGCTCGGCATCTCGGCCTTCATCGGCATCGGCGGCGATCCGTCATCGGCACCACCACCAGGGATGCGCTGATCGCCCTCGACCAGGACCGCCAAGACCGAGGCCGTCGCGCTGGTCGGCGAGATCGGCGGGTCGATGGAGGAAGAGGCGGCCGAGTACGCCCGGACCATGAAAAAGCCGGTCGCCGCCTTCATCGCCGGCGCCGCCTCGCCGCCGGGCAAGCGCATGGGCCATGCGGGCGCCATCGTCATGGGCGACAAGGGCAGCTATGCCGGCAAGAAGGCCGCGCTCGAGGCCGCCGGCGTCGCCGTCTGCTGCAACGCCCAATGGCGTCGCGGAGGCTTTGCGCCGGCAACGCAGGAGCGCCGACTGATCACGTCTGCGCGAGCGGGAATAGCCTCGCCGTCCCAGCATCGTCTTTCTAGTGAGGCGCCTTTCACGTGTAAAGGTCGGCGCCATAACGCAACAGGGGAAACGTCCAAATGCTCAAACGCGCCGTGTTCGCGGCGAACTGCCGCTCTTACCCTCCTCACCGTCGGCCACAGCCTTGCGCAAGACGCCGCCTGCCGCCCAGCCCGCGCCGCCGGCCTGCACCCGCCCGCCCGCCGTTCGAGACGACCAAGGTCGAAGGCACCGACAACGTCTACATCTTCCGCAACGGCAACCATCAGTCGATGTTCATCGTCACCAAGGCCGGCGTGATCGCCACCGACCCGATCGCCTACGGCCGGCCGACCGGCGGGCAGACCTATGTCGACGAGATCAAGAAGGTCACCGACAGCAGCCGATCAAGTACCTGATCTACAGCCACCATCACTTCGACCACATCGCCGGCGGCAAGGCGTTCAAGGATGCCGGCGCCACCGTCGTCGCGCACAAGCGGGCGAAGGAGCGGCTCGCCCGTGCTCAAGGACCCGCACACGGTGCTGCCCGGACGAGACCGTCGACAGCAAGAAGACCATCAACCTCGGCGGCACCACGCTCGAGCTCAGCTATCTCGGCCTCAACCACTCCGACTCGACGACTCGGTGATGCGGCTGCCGAAGGAGAAGATCGTCTTCATCGTCGACACCATCCCGGTCGGATCGTTCCCGGGCCGCGGCTTCATCGACATCTATCCGCTGGAGACCGAGGAGTTCATCAAGAAGGTGATCGGCGATGGACTGGGAGCGGATGATCCCGGCCATCCCGGCCAGCCCGGCGGCAGGCTCGGCACCAAGAAGGACGCGCAGGATGTCCTCACGCTTGATGCAGGAAGCCTCCGCCGAGATCAAAAAGCCGGCACAGGAAGGCAAGTGCTGGGAGCCGGTCGAGAAGGAATTCAAGCTGCCGAAGTACGCGACCTTGCCCGGCTATGAGAACGGTCTGCCGTTGGTCGCCCGGCGCTATTGCGGGCTCTGGGGCCGCGGCACCTGAGCCTCGGCACGCTCGTCTGCCGATGAGCTGGTGCCGGCGGGCCAACCGCCGGCATCTTTTTGTGGTTGATCGTCCATCAGGGTCTAAGATGGCCGGCAGAGCATCGCCAGGGAGAAACGTGATGCTCAGGGTCTACGGGCGCGCCAACTCGATCAACGTCCGCAAGGTGCTGCGTGGATGCTCGACGAGGTCGGCGTCAAGTACGAGCGCGAGGACTGGGGGCGCGGCTTCAAGTCGACCGACGATCCTGTGTTCCGCAAGATCAACCCGGTGGGCGTGGTGCCCGTCATCGACGACGGAGATTTCCGACTCCGGGAAAGCAACAGCATCGTGCGCTATCTCGCCGAGAAGCACGGCCGCGCCGATCTCTACCCAAGTGACCCGAAGGCGCGGGCAACGACCGGAATCCCTGGATGGACTGGGCCTCGACCGACTTCGCCAACGGCATGCGGCCGGTCTTCCACGCGCTTGTCGTCAAGAACCCGGCGTTCGCCGACAAGGTCGAGAGCGGCGCTGCGGAGTGGGCCAAGCAGATGGAGCGTGCTCGAGCAGCACCTGACGGCCAAGGGCCCCTATGTCATGGGCGCGAGCTTCACTATTGGCGACATACCCGTCGGGTTGGTCGTCAATCGCTGGTTCTCGATCGATTTCAAGAAGCCCGAGTTCAAGGCGGTCTCGGCCTACTACGATCGGCTCGCCGAACGGCCCGGCTACAAGGCCCACGGCCGCAACGGTACGCCTTGAAAGCATCCGCGCACCCAGGAATGGCCGCATTTCGAGCGCAAATCGGCTAAGGCGCGAAGGAAGAGACGGAATCTGTAATGGCGCGTATCGCCCACCCGGATCGGCGCAGTGCTGGCTGTCCTGACTTGCCTGCATGGCTGGCCGGCCGAGGCGCAGGAGTATTGCGTCAGCTGCAGCGAGCCCAATGCGCTCTACCGGTGCGTCATCGAGGGAGCCCAGCCGCGCGGCGGCCAGTCGCTGCAGATGCTCTGCGTCACGGCCATGGCGAAGGACGGCGGGCATGCGACGTGCAGCGTCAAGCGGGGCACCGTGTTCGAGTGCGACGGGCGCGGTGAAGCGCGTTCCCTGGGCCGCGCTGAATGCTGCCGCTCAGCAACCGCGAAGCGGCCGCGCCTCAGCCCTGGGCTGCAGAAACTGCGCCAGCCTAAGCCCGAGCCGGCTGCCAGCCCGGTGCCCTCCGTCGCTGCCTCCCGCTCCCGCTGCGCGACTCCCGGGCCCGAGGCGCCGCCGCAAACGGTGCTCGAGCTTGCCAAGCGCACCAACGAGAAGACGACCGAGCAGATGAAAGAAGGCGGGCGACACCGTCAAAGAGGCGACCAAGAAGACCTGGGACTGCATGCTGTCGCTGTTCACCCGCTGCTGAGCGGGGTTGCTGCGCTCAGTGCCGCGCCAGCCACTCGCGCGCCTGGCGCTGGGCCTCGGCGATCTCGGTCTTGGACATCTCGCGGGCGATCTCCATGCGGTAGCGCTTGGCGTCGTCGTTGCCGCGCATGAGCCGCCAGGTTGAACCACTTGTGGGCGCTCACCAGGTCGAGCTCCACGTCGCGCCCGGCGCAATACATGAGCCCGAGCTGGAACAGCGCATCGGGCGCGCCTCCCGCGGCCGCAATGTCTGTCGTCTCGTGCGTGCTGACTTCAAATCTCGCCATGACACCTTCCCTGGCTTCCCTGTTGTTTCTCCCGCTTGCGGCTTGCCGCGGCAGCGAGCCGACGGTCGCCCCGAGCTCCTGCCTTGCGAGCTAGCACGACGCCGCGGCGTTGCGAAAGACCATCTCAGGCCGTGGATTAAATCTCGTAAATTTCAAAGCAATTGCCGGGCTCCGCCGCGCGCGTCAGCGTAAAGAGTCCGCCGCTGGCCGCGCCTCAGTTCGGGACAATCTTTCCCGATCCGAGATGCTGCTTAACGCGGGTGCAAGCTTTCATGCACCGCCGGCTAACCCGAAACCGCAAATCGCAAGCCCGCCGCCACGCCCGCGCCTCACTTGTCCTTCGCGTGCGCAGGCGGGCTCGAGCGGACATTTTTCAGTTTGCCATATGCCCTCGAGACGGTAAGCTTCCCTCGTCGCGGGGCGCAGCAGGGGACTGCAATGGTGTTGCGAGGGGCGATGCTTGTCCTCGCGGGCGCGCTGCTTGCCGGCTGCGCCAACAGCCAGCCGCTCTCCAGCGGGTTTGCGGACGCCGGCCCAGGCGAGCCGAGCCCGAGCGCGATCCGAGCAAAGAAGACGATGGCTTCGAAGGTGCTCTCCGCCATAGCGCTCGGAGCGCGTCACGGGCCGCAAGCCCGATCCCGCACGGCTCAACGAGTCTGAATTGATGCGCGCCGTATTTCTGGGTCGACCGGACCATTTCGCTGGCGCGAATTCCGGGATGACATGGTGGGGGATGCGCGGCTCAGCGTCCGCGCGCGCTGGCCGAACAGGACCTGCTGGGCGTCCTTGTCGGTGGCGAGGTTGTAGTTGGCCCTGAGCTCCTCGCCGATCTTCACGGCCTTGGCCACCGCCGGCCGGTCGTGCATGCGCTGGAACCATTTCTCCAGGCTCGGGAACTCGGCGAGGTCCTGGCCCTGGTTCTTGTAGGGCCGCACCCAGGGATAGCTCGCCATGTCGGCGATCGAGTAGTCGCCGGCGAGATAGGGCCGGTCCTTCAGGCGCGTATCCATGACGCCGTAGAGCCGGTTCACCTCGTTGGTGTAGCGGTCGATGGCGTACTTGATCTTCTCCTGCGCGTAGTTGCGGAAAGTGGTGGGCCTGGCCGCAGTTGGGGCCGAGGTTGGCCATCTGCCAGTAGAGCCACTGCTCGACCTCGACGCGGGCGCGCTCCTCCTTGGGATAGAACTTGCCGGTCTTGCGGCCGAGGTACTGCAGGATGGCGCCCGGATCTCGAAGATCGAGATCGGCTTCCCGTCCGGCCCGTCCGGATCGATGATCGCCGGCATGCGGTTGTTGGGCGAAATGGCCAGGAACTCCGGCTTGAACTGGTCGCCCTTGCCGATGTTGACCGGCTTGATCTCGTAGGGCAGCCCGCACTCCTCGAGCATGATCGTGATCTTGTGCCCGTTGGGCGTCGGCCAGTAGTGCAGCTCGATGGGCTTTTGCGGCATGTGGATGTTCCTCTGCGAGTAGTCACTCGGATCGTCATCCCCGTCGGAGGCGTGAGCGGGAATCCCCACCGTGCAACTCGGTCTGCGATCCCGCTTCCTGCCCTCGCCGCGGGGATGACGAGCGGATGACGTTAGGGCAGCAGCACGATCGAGCCGGTGGTCTTGCGGGCCTCGAGATCGCGGTGCGCCTGCGCGGCATCCTTCAGGGGATAGGTGTGGTTGACCTTGATCTTGACGATGCCCTTGCTGACGACGATCGAACAGCTCGCCGGCATTGGCGAGCAGGTCCGCGCGCTTGGCGACGTAGGTGCCGAGCGTGGGCCGCGTGGCGTAGAGCGAGCCCTTGGCCGACAGCGAGAGGATGTCGAAGTTGGTGATCGCGCCCGAGGCGTTGCCGAAGCTGACCCACAGGCCCAGCGGCTTCAGGCAGTCGAGCGAGCCCGGATAGGTGTCCTTGCCGACCGCGTCGTAGACCACGTCGACGCCCTGGCCGTTGGTCAGCTCCTTGGTGCGCTTCACGAAGTCCTCGGTCTTGTAGTTGATGACGTGCGTGCAGCCGTGCGCCTTGGCGAGCTCGGCCTTATCCGGCGTGCTGACGGTGCCGATGACGGTGGCGCCGAGGTGGCGCGCCCACTGACAGGCGATGAGACCGACGCCGCCGGCCGCCGCATGAAAGCAGCATGGTGGTCTTGGAGCCGACCTTGTAGGTCTGGCGCAGCAGATAGCGCACGGTCATGCCCTGCAGCATCATGGCCGCCCCGGTCTTGTAGTCGATGCTGTCGGGCAGCTTGACAAGGCGGTCGGCCGGCATCACCCGCTCCTCGGCATAGCCGCCGGGAGCGCCGGCGTAGGCGCCGCGGTCGCCGACCTTGAAATCCGTCACGCCGGGGCCAACGGCCACGACCTCGCCCGAGCCCTCGGAGCCCGCCACGAACGGCGTCGGCATCTTGTAGAGGCCGGAGCGCTGATAGACGTCGATGTAGTTGACGCCAACGCCATGCTGCTTGAGCCTGACCTGCCCTGGACCGGGGGCGCCAACCTCCACGCTCTCCCATTTCATCACCTCGGGGCCGCCGGTCTGATGTATGCGGATGGCGTGGACCATGATGTCACTCCCTGTTGCAAACTTGGGCTGGCGCGGACGGGGCGTCTTTCGCCCGTGCGCCCGATACCTAAACACCTGCATGGCTTTCTTGGCGTGGCGGGGACCAGTTGCCACGGCCCGGCCACATGCCTGCCTTCTATGGGCTCCGGCCAGGAACCTCAAGAGGAAACGATGCGCGCCAGCCAATGCCGGATGCAGAAACGCCGGCTTGCGGTCGCCCTGAGCGGCCTCTGCCTCCTCGGCGTCCGCGTGCTCGAGTTTCGGCCCGGACGATCCGCGCGCGGGCCTGTCGTGCGTCGACGACAGCCAGGAGTGCGTCGACCGGCGCCAGGCGACCCTCAAGTCGATGCTGGACGATCAGGACCGCAAATGGGTCAAGGAGCCGACCAACCCGCAGGCGCATGCCTCGGGCGTGCGCCTCTTCGCCTTCCGCAGCCGCAAGAAGGAGCTCGACCTGCGAGGAGCTGGCGCTGGGTCGCCGCGAGGCCGACAGCGTGCCCAAGACCCTGCGTGGGTCCAAGGACCTGTCACCGGCGCAGATCTCGCGCGCCAGCCTGTTCGCCGCCGAGGTCAGCAAGGAGCTCGCCGCCGAGATGCGCTCGCGCCGCTGCAAGGCGTGAGCGGCGCGCGGTTCGAACCTGCACGGGCCGTCGCACGAGCTGCGCCCAAACCGGAAGGTGGTCGGAGCCGACGGCGGTGCCGGTGCCGGCCGCCGCCACGGCCAGGTCCGGCGAGACGAAAATGTGATCGAGCGCCACCTGCGGCAGAGCCAGCGGCCAGGCCGGCCAGCTCGGCAACAACTTGGCGGCGGGAGAGAGCCCCGTCGCGGCCCTGAGCTTGCGGAAGGCGTTGGACCAGGGCGACGTATTGAGGTCGCCGGCGAGAACGAGCGGACTGTCGATGCGGCGAACGAACTGCGCCAGCGCCGCCACCTGCCGCTCGTGCAGCCAGGGATCGCGGCTCGGCCGATAGAGATGCGTGCCGATGATCGTCAGCGAGCCGCCGAGCCGGGCCCAGACGAAGGCCGGCTGATCGGAGGCGATGCGCCCGACCCCGGACGCTTCGAAGGGAAGACGCGACGAGCAGCGCCAGCGAGCACGCCCAGCTCGGCGCAGTCGACCTGGAAGGGATAGGCGGCCTCGAGATTGCGCAGGAGCGGCCGCTTGTCCGGCCCGAACTCCGACAGCACGACGACGTCGGCAGGTGCTGTTGCCAGGTATCGCTCGAGGCGCCGCACGATCGCCATGGGAGTGCCACGTGTTGAGCGCGAGCACCGTGAGGCTGTGTGCCGATGCGTGTGCGGTCACCTTGGTCGGTCCCGCCTGGATCGGTCCCGATTGCGCCGCCAGCGGCGGTGCACTGGCAGCAGCGCGCGAGCCCCAGCCAGCCATGCAGGCCGATCGTCAGCGCCACGCCTGCGGTCAGCAGCGATAGCCTGCGACGAGGGAAAGAGCACGGCCAGGCCTGCGGCCAGCCCCAATCCCATGAGATGGCCCGTCAGCGGCGCGATGACGTCGGCGAGCGCGGTGAAGCCGTTGGAGACGACGAGGAACAGCCCCAGAGTGGCGGCGGCCAACACCAGCAGCACCAGCCATCTGCCCGCAGAGGCTCGCCTGCGAACTGGGGACGCGGCACCCAACTCTTCCCCCATCCGACTTCCCGAAATGGCGATTTACCCAAAGGAAACCATGGGCACAACCTGGGGTAAGCAGGAACCGTGCCGGCGCGCGACCTGATAGCGCGGCCTTCGCAATCTGGTGCGGCAACCTCGTGCCGCAAAGCCGGCACTGCGTTGACAAATGGCGCCGCCTCGGGCCTTGCTCGGGCCGGCTGGGGAAGCCGAGGGAGCAAGTCCTATGGCGGGGTTGACCGAATTTACGAACACGGTGCTGGACTTCGTGCGTCTGCATCCCAACTGGGCTGCGCTCATCGTGTTCGGGCTGGCGTTCGGCAGATCTCTGGCGTTCGTCTCGCTGATCTTGCCGTTTTGGGCCATGCTGGTCGGCATTGGCACGATCGTCGGGGCGGCCGATCCGCTGATTTTCTGGACCATCGTGACGGCAGCGGCCATCGGCGCGGCACTCGGCGATTGGCTCTCCTACTGGCTCGGCTACCACTACCACGCGCAAATCCAGGCGATGTGGCCGCTGAAAGACCATCCCAAGCTGCTCGAGAACGGCCACAAGTTTTTCAGGCGATGGGGCGTCTGGGCGGTGGTGATCGGCCGCTTCTCGGGCCCCTTGCGCGCCAGCGTGCCGATCGTCGCCGGGATCACGGAGATGCCGTGGCTCAGGTTCCAGCTCGCCAATTGGAGCTCGGCCTTCCTGTGGGCGTTCGTGCTGCTCTCGCCGGGCACGTTCGCCGTCCAATGGTGGAAGGAGTATTTCTTCTAGCGAGATGCGCGTGGGGCCGCTGCCTTGATCGGGCCCGAGTCCGTGCCCACTTTCTCAGTGGCACGAGCGTGCGACCCGCGGGAGCGCCAAATGACGACCGTGTTTGCCCCACGGACGGAGCTCCAAGCCCTCTATCCGCCGACGGTGGATGCCCCGCCACGGCCTCTGCCGCTGCGCCGCTTCCTGCTGACGTTCGTGCGCAATCCGCTCTCGAGCCTGCCGCGGCCGGTCTACGAGGAGCCGATCGTCGTCCACGACAACGGGCGCGGGCGGCATCGCCTGGGTCACCGACCCGGCCCTGGTCGAGCAGGTGCTGCTGCACGGCAATGCGCAGTTCCCCAAGACGCAGCTCGAGAAGCGGGTGTTCGCGCCACACGCTGGGCGAGGGCATCCTCACCTCCGAGGGCGCGAGCTGGCGCTGGCAGCGGCGCACGGCGGCGCCGCTGTTCCGCCCTGCCGATCTTTCCGGGCTGGTGCCGATCATGACGAAGGCCGCCGAGGACCAGGTGGCGCGCTGGCGCACGAGCGATCCGGCGCCGTCCACGCGATCGACCGCGACATGACCGAGACGACGTTCCACGTCATCTCGGCGACGATGTTCGCCGGCAGCGCCGACGCCGAGGCCGCCGCGATCCTCAAGTCCGCCGACACGGCGCTCGCCACCATCTCCTGGGATATCGCCGCGGCGATGCTGCGCCTGCCCGCATGGATGTGGTATCCGGGCAAATTCAAGCGCCGCCGGGCGGCGCGGACATTGCGGGCTGCCGTGGCGACGATCCTGGCGCGGCGGCGCGCCGCCGGCCTCGAAGGCGACGACCTGCTGGCGCGCCTGGCGCGCGCGCAGGACCCCGAGACCGGCGAGCCGATGTCGGAGAAGCAGCTCGTCGACAACCTCGTGACCTTTCTCGCCGCCGGCCACGAGACCACTGCCAAGGCGCTGACCTGGACGCTCTATCTTGCTCGCCCGCGCGCCGCAGTGGCAGGAGCGCATCCTCGCCGAGATCGACGCCGTCGTCGGCAGCGGAAGCCGTGAGCGCCGAGCACCTCGAGCGGCTGCCGATCACGCGCGCGGTGCTGAAGGAGGCGATGCGCCTCTACCCGCCGGCGCCCGATCATGACGCGCCTCGCCGCGCAGGACATGACGCTGGGGCCGGCGACGATCAAGGCCGGCACGCTCATCGTCATTCCGATCTTCGCGGTGCACCGGCACAGGAAGCTGTGGGAGGACCCGGACCGCTTCGATCCCGCGCGCTTCGCGCCCGAGCGCGAGGCAAAGTATGCGCGCACGCAGTTCATGCCGTTCGGCTTCGGGCCGCGCACCTGCATCGGCGGCACCTTCGCCATGATGGAGGGAACCGCGATCCTCGCGACGCTGGTGCGGCGCGCGCGCTTCGAATGGGACGGCGTGCATGCGCCGGAGCCGATCAGCCGCGTGACGCTCGAGGCCCAAGGGCGGCATGCCGTTGAAGGTCTGGCTGCGCGAGTAGATTGCGCGACGGCGCGGCGCGGGCTACACGGGCGGCGCGGGGGTCAGACCCTCGCCGCAGCGTCCGACATAGCGACACCGTCATCGCGAGGTCTGACCCCATTTCCGAAGCCGACATGGCCATCCGTTCCGCGCGCAACGTCGAGAAGCAGAAAGAAGAACCGCCGCGCCATGCCGCGCAAGAAGCTCACGCGCATCAGGGCAACACGCTGGCCGTCCGCCGCCGCCTCAAGAAGATGGCCGGCAAGGCGCGAGCGAAGGCGACGAGCCTCCTACTTCGCTGCGATCGCCACGGCGGCAGAGACCATTGCGGCGCCCATGCCGCATTGACCACGCGAGGGCGGAAGTGGGTGATCCGTTCGACACCATTGTCGCCATTCGATACCTGGCTGCGCGCACCACGGAAAAGCCAGATTCACTGCTAACTTATTGTGGCTGCTCGCATTGTGGAGGAGCAGCCGGATGATTGCGCCAAGTCTTTTCTCTCTTGTTTGCGCCTCTCATCCTGTCTTCAGAACCGATGTGCTCGCCTGTCTGCGCGCGCGCCGGCTGGAGCGGCTTGTTGTGCGAGTGCGTGCCCCCAACTGATCGTCGGGGCTTTTCTGTCGTCGCTGCAGCGAAAGGTCCGTCATGTCGCATGGTCTCGAATTTCCTGCCCCGCAAGCGCGCCCGGTCGCCAGCAATGTCGTCTCGTTGGGTGAAGCCGGCATCGAGAAGTCGGACACTTGCTGCTTTGCCATCGAGGCTCGGCTCGCCGGATTTGTGTCGGGTAGCGTGCAGGACGGCAGCGAGCAATGGTTCCAGTCATTCCTGTCCCAGCTCAGGCCGGGTGAGAGCCTGTCTTTGCAGGTAGCCTTCGAGGACGGCGGCGGACTGTCGTTCAGGGCGACGGCATGTGCGCCGCAGCCCGCCATCGAGGCGCGGGCGCACGAGCTCGAGCAGGCGCTGCGGGAGGTGGTCGCGTCGGCTGCGCCCCACTTCAAGCTGGCTGCCGGATAGAGCTGTCCGGGCTTCCGGACCTGCCCTACGCGGTCGACCTGCGGCCGGCGGGCCAGCGCATTTGCCTCGACGATTTGCGTGTGCCGCCGCGCCCCGGCCTGTCGCGACGATCCAGGGCACCTACGTGCCGAGGCAGCTCGCCTTGCGCTGCGCTTGGCGCTCTCCCGGAGCGGCGTCCCGATCTGGCTGCCGTCGCCGAGCTCATGAGCCGACCGGCTCTGCGGGGAGCTGTGCTGGATCTCGACCTGTCGTCCTTTCGTGTCGATGCCCACCACAGGCGGGCGCTGCAGGAGTTCCTGAAGGGCTTGGTGCATGCGTCGCGCGCTGGAGCCCACGACGTTCCGCTGATCCTGTTGAACGATCGTGTGCTGCAGCAGCTGAAGGCGTGGAGCACGGCGAGCTACGGCCTGCGGCTTTCGGCGCGACTGTCCGCGCGCTGAGAGCGTTTCCGGCGCCGTTCTCGACATGTTGTGCCAGGCGCTTTTCGGATCGACCAGGCGCACCGACGGCGAGGAGCCGGAGGTCGACCTGACGGCGGCCTGGCCGGACCTCGACCTCGCCTTCCTCGGGCGCCTGCCCGCGATCCCGGCAACCAAAGCGCGGCTCGATGCGCGCAGCAAAGCGCGCTGCGTCGGTCGAACGCTCGCGCGGCATCACCCTCGGCCTGCTCGATGACGACATGCCCTTCGCGATCGACGGATCCGCTCGCAAGCAGCACATCTACATGCTCGGCGGCACCGGCACCGGCAAGTCGACCCTCATGCTCAACATGATCGCCCAGGACATGAAGGCCGGCCGTGCGGTGATCCTGATCGATCCCACGGCGACCTTTGGGAGAAGGCGTTGAAGCTCGTGCCGAACAAGCGGCTGAAGGACCTCGTGTTGGTGCACCCGACCGACGCGCGCGGGCATTTCACGATGAACATCCTCGAGCGCCTCAGCGACGACGTGGACGGCGAGCACGGGCGAATCATCGACGAGCTGCTCGATTTCTTCAAGCGCAGCATGTGGAAGGAGGTTCCCGAGGCGTTCGGCCCGATGTTCACCAACTATTTCCGCAACGGTCTGCATCTGTTGCTGAACGCCGAGGGCGACAACGCCTCGATTCTCGATTTTCCGCGCCTCTTCAGCGACGATGCGTACCGCGCGAAGCTCCTCGGCAAATGCAAGAACCCGGACGTCCTCTCTGTTCTGGCGCGGCATCGTCGATGAAGCTCAGTACGAGGCGAAGCTGTCCAATCATGCGCCCTACATCGTCTGCAAGGTGAGCCCGATCACCGGCAACGCCCATCTCAGACGGATCCTCGGCGCCAACCGCTCGACGCTCGACTTCGGCAAGGTCATCGAGGAGCAGAAGATCTGCCTCATCAATCTCGCTCAGCCGTATCTGGCGAAGGAGGCCTCTCGGTTCCTCGGCGGGATGATCACTGCCCGGCTCGTCGCGTCGGCCAAGGTGACGCAGGCGTCCGTTCCCGACGAGCAGCGCAAGCGCGTCAACGTCTACATGGACGAGTTCCAGACCTACATCAGCGCCGGGCTCGCCGACGGCACTGGCCGGAGGTGCGGAAATATGGCCTGAACCTGGTGCTGGCCAACCAGAGCCTGAGCCAGCTGCAGGGCGACCGGTACCAGGCCGAGGTTGCCGAGGCGGTGATGTCAACGCGGCCAATGTGATCGCCTTCCGCGTCGGCATCGCCGACGCCGCGCGCCTGGGCAGACGCTTCGAGCCGGAGTTGGCGGCCGCAAACCTGCGCAAAGCTGCCGAACTACCATGCTGCCGGCATCATCGTCCGAGGCTCAGCCGTCTCGGCTCCGGAGATATTCGCAACGTTGCCCGAGCCGAAGCCGCCGCGGCGCAAAGGATCGGCCAAACCTCACGCGGCGGGCGACGTGCGCTTGCGGGCGCCCGCGCGCGCATCGTTCGGCTCATTGGCGAGCGCAGTGTCGATATACGGCCGACGGCATGAGTCCATCATGGGCCCGCCGGGCCAAACACGTCGGCAAGGCGGATTTGCGATCCCAGGAGGATTCAGTGCCAGCACGCCCTTGCGGACAATGCGCGTCTTCACGACCGCATCGCTTCCGCGCTTGTGGTGGTGACGGATCGCGACTCTCAGGATCGATGATCAGGTAGTGCTGCACGCTCGCGACCTTGGAGATAGCCGCTCGAGCTTCGGTCGTCGCGTCCATGCGCGCGGTCGACGGCGACAACACCTCGACCACGATGATCGGGTTCAGGATTTCCAGGCTATCGAACGCCGGCTCAGGCAATGGCGCCACGAGTGCGTCAGGGACAAAAGCCTTGTGCTTGGCGATGCGCACGGTCGGCCCGTCGGAAGCGGCGTGAGCATGCAATCCCAGCGCTCTTGATGGCCTCGCGCAGCAACGCTCAACCTCGAGTTTGACTTTCGAGTGCCCCCATCGCTGCGCCTGCGCCAGATGACCATGCCATCGATGAAGCTCGTACTTCCCCCTCCTTCTGGCGCACGGCCACGCCGGGGACTCATCGACGGTCAGGCCGGGTCGGAAGAGCAATGTTCATAGGGTTGAATGCTCATCGGCTCGTTCTCCACCCGTCTTCCGGAAAGCCAGCACGACATCCATGATCACGCGATCCCGCAGCGAGATCGCCGAAGCTCGGCTGATCGGCGGGATGACGGGTAGTTCAGACCCCAGCTGTCTTCTTCAGCAGCTCGTTGACCGCCTGCGGGTTGGCCTTGCCGGCGGTCGATTTCATGACTTGGCCGACGAACCAGCCGAGCATGGCGGGCTTGGCCTTCACCGCCTCGACCTTGTCGGGGTTGGCGGCGATCACGGCGTCGACGGCCGTCTCGATGGCGCCGGTGTCGGTGACCTGCGTCGAAAGCCGCGCTTCTCGACGATACGTCGGCGGGGTCGCCGCGCCTCGCTCCCAGACGATCTCGAACACGTCCTTGGCGATCTTGCCGGAGATGGCGTTCGAGGCGATGAGATCGAATGATGGCGCCGAGCTGCTTGGCCGAGACGGGGCTCGCTGGCCGATCTCGAGGCCCTTCCTTGTTGAGTCGACCGAACAGCTCGTTGATCACCCAGTTCGCTGCTGTACCTTGCGCGTCAGCCGCGACCGCCCTGGCCACCGCCTCGAAGAAGTCGGCTCGCTCGCGCTCGGCCACCAGCACGCCGGCGTCGTAGGCGGAGAGCCTGTAGTCGCTCATGAAGCGCGTGCGCTTCGCGTCGGGCAGCTCCGGCAGGCCCTTCTTCAGGCCGTCGACGAACGCCTGTTTCAGCTCCAGCGGCAGCAGGTCGGGATCGGGGAAATAGCGGTAGTCGTGCGCCTCCTCCTTGGAGCGCATCGAGCGCGTCACGCCCTTGGCCGAGTCGAACAGCCGCGTCTCCTGCTCGATCTTGCCGCCGTCCTCGAGGATGTCGATCTGGCGGCGCGCCTCGGCCTCGATGGCCTGGCCGATGAAGCGGATCGAGTTGACGTTCTTGATCTCGCAGCGGGTGCCGAGCTCTGTCGCCGGGCTTGCGCACGGAGACGTTGACGTCGGCGCGCAGGTTGCCCTTCTCCATGTCGCCGTCGCAGGTGCCGAGATAGCGCAGGATGGTGCGGAGCTTGGAGCACGTAGGCCTGGGCCTGCTTGGCCGAGCGCAGGTCGGGCTTGGACACGATCTCCATCAGCGCCACGCCGGAGCGGTTGAGATCGACAAAGGTGTACTCGGGGTGCTGGTCGTGGATCGACTTGCCGGCGTCCTGCTCCAGGTGCAGCCGCTCGATGCCGACCTTCATGGTCTCGCCGTCGACATCGACCTCGACCTCGCCCGCGCCGACGATCGGCTGCTTGTATTGGCGAGATCTGATAGCCCTGCGGCAGGTCGGGATAGAAGTAGTTCTTGCGGTCGAACACCGAGACGAGGTTGATCTTGCGCCTTCAGTCCCAAGCCCGGTGCGCACGGCCTGGGCGACGCATGCCTCGTTGATCACCGGCAGCATGCCGGGCATGGCCGCATCGACGAGCGAGACGTGGCTGTTGGGCTCGCCGCCGAACTCGGTCGAGGCGCCGGAAAACAGCTTCGCCTTGGAGGCGACTTGGGCGTGCACCTCCAGGCCGATCACCACCTCCCAGCCCTGGATCAGGTTGGCGGTGCGCGCTTTTCGCGTCGCTCTGCATGCCTTTACGTCCTCATGGTGCGCTGCCGTTGCCGCGCCCCTCGAGCGCCTGCGTAGGGCGCCGAGGCGTGCCCCGGTCAAGCGTGCCCGGCGTGGCGGCGCTGGACCGGGCCTGTGACTTCAGCCAATATCGCCCGCGCCGTTCGTGGCGCCGAGGCGCGCCGTATTCGCGAGAGATCAAATGAAGCTCAAGACCCTAGCCGTGGCGGGCGCGATCGCGCTTGCCCTTGCCGCCACTCCCGCCGCAGCCAAGACCTTCAGATACGCCTTCAAGGCGACCTCAACGCGCTCGATCCCTACACGCTGAACGAGAGCTTCACGCTCGGCGCGCTCGGCAACGTCATGGAGGGCCTGACCAAGCGCGACAAGGACCTCAAAGATCATTCCGGGCCTGGCCGAGCGCTGGGAGATCGTCGACCCGCTCAAGTGGCGCTTCTACCTGCGCAAGGGCGTGAAGTTCCACGGCGGCGAGGACTTCACCGCCGACGACGTCGTGTTCTCGACCGAGCGCATGTGCAGCCCCGGGTCGCAGATCAAGACGCGCGCGCCCGCGCGACATGAAGGCCGTCAAGGTCGACGACTACACGGTCGACTTCGTCCTGACCTCGCCCAATCCGATCCTGCATGCGGAGTGGGACACCTGGTACATGTTCTCCAAGAAGTGGGCGGAGGCGAACGGCGCCACGCAGGCGCAGGCCGCCTCGGCGACCTCGCTCAACCCGTTCGCGCTCAAGGCCAACGGCACCGGGCCGTTCACTATCGTCAGCCATGAGCCCGGCGTGAAGACGGTGTTCAAGCCCAACCCGAGCTGGTGGGGCAAGCCCGAGCACAATCTCGACCGAGGTCACCTTCCAGACCATCAAGTCGGACGCCACGCGGGTCGCGGCGCTGCTGTCCGGCGACATCGACATGATGGACCCGGTGCCGGTCAGGACATCGACCGCCTCAAGAGCAGCCCCAATGTCACGGTGATGATCGGGCCCGAGATCAGGACCATCTTCCTCAACATGGATTCCATGCGCGACGAGCTGCTCTACTCCAGCGTCAAGGGCAAGAACCCGTTCAAGGATGCGCGCGTGCGCAAGGCCTTCTATCAGGCGATCGACATGGAGGCGATCCACACCAAGGTCATGCGCGGCATGTCGGTCAACTCGGCGCTGCTGATCTCGCCGCTGCTCTATGCCGCGCGCGGCCGAGTTCAAGCGCCACCCCTACGATGTGGCCGCCGCCAAGAAGCTGTTGACGGAAGCCGGCTATCCCGAGCGGCTTCGAGGTCGTCATGGACTGCCCGAACGACCGCTACGTCAACGACGAGGGCATCTGCCAGGCCGTGGCGCAGATGCTCTCGCGCATCGACATCAAGGTGAAGCTCAACGCCATGCCGAAGGCGAAGTACTTCCAGAAGGCTGCGGCCGACCGACAAGTACGACTCGCTCCTTCAATCTGCTGGGCTGGACGCCGGGCTCGCTCGACAGCTGGAACGTGGTCGAGAACATCATCGGCTGCCGCGATGCCGACGGCAAAGGCGCCGCTTTCAACTTCGGCGGTTACTGCAATCCCAGGATCAACGGAGCTCAACAAGCTGATCCTGGTCGAGGCCGACACCAAGAAGCGCGACGAGCTGATCGCCGAGGCCTTCCGCATCAACCACGACGAGGTCGGGCTCATCCCGCTGCATCAGCAGTCGCTGATCTGGGGCGTGTCGAAGAAGGTCAGAGATGGTGCAACGCGCCGATAACCAGATCCTGTTCTACTGGGCGAACGATGGAATAGTCTGGATCCGCGACGCGGCGGCGGATCGAGACGCCGGTCCGCCCGCGGCAACCGCCCTCCTGGGATAGACATCGGCATCACATGCTCGCCTTCGCCATCCGCCGGCTGCTCGAGGCGGCCTTCGTCATGGTGACGGTGGCGCTGCATCGCCTTCGCGCTGTTCCGCTTCGTCGGCGACCCCGTCAACCAGATGGTGGGGCAGGACACCTCGCTCGAGGACCGGCAGAGGCTGCGCCGGAGCTGGGCCTCGACGACCCGGTCGTCGTCCAGTTCGCCCGCTTTCGTGGGCGAACGCGGCGCGCTTCGATTTCGGCATCTCCTATCAGATGAAGCAGCCGGTCACGGCCATCATCTGCCGAGCGCTGCGCCGGCCACCGTTCGAGCTTGCCTTCGCGGCCGCCCTGTTCGCCGTCGCGCTCGGCATCCCGATGGGCGTCTACACCGGCATCCACCGCGACAGCTGGCTGTCGAAGGTCTTCCTCACCGTGTCGCTGATCGGCATCTCGCTGCCGACGTTCCTGATCGGCATCCTGCTGATCTACGTCTTCGCCGTCATGGCTCGGCGTGCTGCCGTCCTTCGGCCGCGGCGAGGTGGTGCGCGATCGGCTTCTGGCGCACGGGCTGCTGACGGCCTCCGGCCTCAAGGCCCTGATCCTGCCGGCGGTGACGCTCGGGCCTGTTCCAGATGACGCTGGTGACGCGCGCTGGTGCGCGCCGAGATGCTGGAGGTGCTGCGCACCGACTACATCAAGTTCGCCCGCGCGCCGCGGGCTGCCGCAGCGCGCCATCAATTTCGGCCATGCGCTGCAAGAACACGCTGGTTCCCGTGATCACCGTGATCGGCCTGCAGCTCGGCGCCATCATCGCCTTCGCCATCATCACCGAGACCGTGTTCCAATGGCCGGGCATGGGGCTGATGTTCATCCAGGCCGTGCAGAATGCCGACATCCCGGTGATGTCGGCCTACCTCATGCTGGTGGCGTTCCTGTTCGTGCTCATCAACTTCATCGTCGATCTGATCTACGTGCGGGTCGACCCGCGCATCCGCATCTTCGGACGAGGCGTGTGAGGGCCGATGAACGAGCTGGCGCCCCTGCCCCATGCCTCACGCCGGCCTCCGCCGCTCCGGGACGCGAGCGATCGGCCCGCGAGGCGGGCCGGCTGGCGGCATTCTTCGACAGCGACCTGCTGCACAGCTTCCTGCGCTCCAAGCTCGTCGTCGCTGGCCGCGCTGCTGACGGTGGCTGATGGTGGGCGCGGCATTTCTGGCGCCGCTGATCGCGCCGCACGACCCCTACGATCTCAAGGCGCTGAGCCTGCTCGACGCCAATACGCCGCCGGCGTGGGAGAAGGGCGGCGATCGCCACTTCCTGCTCGGCACGGACGACCAGGGCCGCGACATCCTCTCCACCATCCTCTACGGCACGCGCTCGTCCGCTGCTGATCGGCATCTGCTCGGTGCTGCTGGCCGTGCGGCATCGGGCTGATCGCTCGGGCTGTGGGCCGGCTATGCCGGCGGCCGCATCGACACCGTGATCATGCGCATCGCCGACGTGCAGCTGACCTTTCCGGCCATCCTCACCGCCCTGCTGATCGACGGCGTGGCGCTGGCGATCTTCAGGAACTACCGCATCGAGGGCGAGCAAGTTCTGGATCCTGGTGCTGGCCATCGGCCTGTCCTTCTGGGTGCAGTATGCGCGCACCGTGCGCGGCGTGACGCTGGTGGAGCGCAACAAGGAGTACGTGCGAGGCGGCCCGGCTGATCGGCCTGCGCCCCATCAAGATCATGTTCCAGCACATCCTGCCCAACGTGCTGGGGCCCGTGCTGGTGATCGCCACCATCAACCTGGCGCTCGCCGTCATCACCGAGGCGACGCTGTCGTTCCTCGGCGTCGGCCTGCCGCCGACCGGAGCCCTCGCTCGGCACCATGATCCAGGTCGGCAACAAGTATCTGTTCTCCGGGCTCCTGGTGGATGGTGGCCTTCCCGGGCCTGACGCTGGCGCTGCTGGCGCTGGCCGTGAACCTGCTGGGCGACTGGCTGCGCGATGCGCTCAATCCCAAGCTGCAGGTAGTATGCTGCGGCGCAAGCCTTGCAACGTGAGGGAGGTCCGGCATGCGTTCGTGCGAACGGATCGCTGAAAGCATGCGCGCGAGCGCTGCGCTCGCGCTCTGGCGCTGGCTCGCCGGCGCCGCCGACGCGCGCGGCCGATCAAGTGGGCCCGCACCGGCGATGCCCTGACCCTCGATCCGCACGCGCAGAACGAGGGCCGACCCACAACCTGCTGCACCAGATCTACGAGCCGCTGCATCATCCGCGAGCGCTACCGGCAAGCTGCTGCCCACGCTGGCCACCTCCTGGCAGAGTCACGGCGGACTCCGACGGTGTGGGAGTTCAAGCTGCGCCAGGGCGTGAAGTTCCACAACGGCAACCCGTTCAACGCCGACGACGTGGTGTTCTCGCTCGAGCGCGCGCTGCAGCCGACCTCCGACATGAAGGGCCTGCTCACCTTCATCGACAAGGTGAGCAAGGTCGACGACCACACGGTGCACATCAAGACCAAGGGGCCCAACCCGCTGCTGCCCGAGCTACCTGACCAACCTGTTACATGATGGACAAGGAGTGGGCCGGAGGCCAACAACACCGATCACCGTGCAGGACTACAAGGCCAAGAAGGACAACTTCGCCGTCCGCAATGCCAACGGCACCGGGCCCTACGCGCTCGTGTCGCGCGAGCAGGACGTGCAAGACCGTGCTGCAAGCGCAACGATGGCCTACTGGGGCAAGGGCCGAGTTCCGCTCGGCGTCACCGACGATCACCTATCTGACGATCAAAGCCGGACGCCGACGCGCGTCGCGGCGCTGCTGTCGGGCGAGGTCGACTTCGTGCAGGACGTGCCCGTGCAGGACATCGACCGCGCTGGAGAAAGACGCGCAGTCTCAAGGTCAACCTCGGGCCGGAGAACCGCACCATCTTCCTCGGCATGGATGTCGGCCTCGCCCGAGCTCGCGACCTCCAACGTCAAGGGCAAGAACCCGTTCGCCGACAAGCGGGTGCGCCAGGCCATCAACATGGCCATCGACCGCGAGGCCATCAAGCGCGCGGTCATGCGCGGTCAGTCCGTGCCGGCCGGCATCATCGCGCCGCCGTTCGTCAACGGCTACACCAAGGAGCTCGACGCGGCTGCCCAAGGTCGACCTCGACAAGGCCAAGGCGCTGCTCAAGGACGCCGGCTATCCGGACGGCTTCCAGGTCACGCTCCACTGCCCCAACGACCGCTACATCAACGACGAGGGCATCTGCCAGGCCGCCACCGGCCATGCTGGCCAAGATCGGCATCAAGGTGAACCTCGTGGCGCAGCCGAAGGGCCGCACTTCACGCTGATCCAGAAGACACCCGCCGGAGACCGAGTTCTATCTGCTGGGCTGGGGCGTGCCGACCTACGACTCGCACTACATCTTCTCGTTCCTCTACCACACCCGGTCCGGCAAGGACGGCGGCTGGAACGCGACGCGCTACTCCAACCCCGACATCGACAAGGCGATCCAGGGCCTGACCGGCGAGATCGACATCGGCCAAGCGCAACGCGACGATCGCCAAGATCTGGAAGACGCTGAGCGACGAGACGATCTACATCGCCCTGCATCACCAGATGCTGGCCTACGCCATGAAGAGCGACCTCGACATCCCGGTGTCGCCGGACAACTAGGTGTACATGAAGTTCATCGCAGCCGAAGTAGTGCGGCCGTGAGCGAGCCCGGTCCTCTCCGTCCGCAACCTCGAGGTCGCGTTTCCGACGCCGGCGCGGCACGCTGACGGCCGTCGACGGCGTGTCGTTCGACATCGCCGCCGGCGAGGTGCTGGGCGTGGTCGGCGAATCCGGCGCCGGCAAGTCGCTGACCGGCGCCGCCGTCATCGGCCTGCTCGAGCCGCCGGGGCGCATCATGGGCGGCGAGGTGCGCCTGCGACGGCCAGCGCATCGACAACCTGCCGCCGGAGGAGATGCGCAAGGTGCGGGGCCGGCGCATCGGCATGGTGTTCCAGGACCCGCTCACCAGCCTCAACCCGCTCTACCGCATCGGCGACCAGATCGTCGAGACCATCCGCACGCACTGCCGACGTCTCGGAGAGCGCAGGCGCGCGAGCGCGCCATCGCGCTGCTGCAGGAGGCCGGCATCCAGGGCGCGCGGGCGCGCATCGACAGCTATCCGCACGAGTTCTCGGGCGGCATGCGCCAGCGCGTGGTGCTGGCGCTGGCGCTGTGCGCGGAGCCCGATCTGCTGATCGCCGACGAGCCGACCACGGCGCTCGACGTGTCGATCCAGGCGCAGATCATCGCGCTGCTGAAGCGGCTCTGCCGCGAGCGCGGCACCGGCGGTCATGCTGATCACCCACGACATGGGCGTGATCGCCGAGACGGCCGGACCGCGTGGCGGTGATGTATGCCGGGGCGCATCGTCGAGATCGGGCCGGTGCGCGACGTGGTGCAGCACCCGCACCACCCCTACACCAAGGGCCTGATGGGAGCGATCCCGACGCGTCAGGCACGCAGGCCGAGCGGCCTGGTGCAGATCCCGGGCTCCATGCCGCGGCTCAGCGCCATCCCGCAGGGCTGCGCCTTCCACCCGCGCTGCGCGCTACGCCTTCGACCGCTGCCGCATCGAGCGGCCCGAGCGCATGCCGGCGGGCGCTTCGCAGGCGGCCTGCTGGCTGGTGGCCGAGAACGCGGCCGGAGTGCGCCGGCATGACGCGGGCCGCGCCGCTGGTCGAGGCGCAGGGCCGTCACGCCGCGTGTTCGACGTCTCCAAGCCCTGGCTCAACCGCGTCATCGAGGGCGAGCGCAAGGCCTATCTGAAGGCGGTGACCGGCGTCTCGTTCGCCATCGGCCGGCGCGAGACGCTGGCGCTGGTGGGCGAGTCGGGCTCCGGCAAGTCGACGGTGGCGCGCATGATCGGTCGGGCTTGCTGCGGCCCGACCGCCGGCAGCGTCACCATCGACGGCATCGACATGTGGGCGCCGGCGCGCGGCGCCGAGCGCCAGAAGCTGCGCCGGCGCCTGCAGATGATCTTCCAGGACCCCTTCGCCAGCCTCAACCCGCGCTGGCGCGTGGAGCCGCATCATCGCCGATCCCGATCAAGGCCTTCGGGCTGGCCGAGGACAGCGGCCGAGATCGAGGCATCGCGTGGGCGAGCTGCTGCGCTCTGGTCGGGCTCGACCCGGCCGACGGCGCCAAGTACCCGCACGAGTTCTCCGGCGGCCAGCGCCAGCGCATCTGCATCGCGCGCGCGCTGTCGTCGAACCCGAGTTCATCGTCTGCGACGAGCCGACCAGCGCGCTCGACGTGTCGGTGCAGGCGCAGATCCTCAACCTGATGCGCGACCTGCAGGACCGGCTCGGGCCTCTCCTACCTGTTCATCAGCCACAACCTGGCGGTGGTGCGGCACATGGCGACGCGCATCGGCGTCATGTATCTGGGCCGCATCGTCGAGATGGCGCCGGCGGCAGAGCTGTTCGAGCGCCCGCGCCACCCCTACACGCGCCTGCTGATGGACGCGCTGCCCGGATCTCGCCATGAGCGGGCGGCCGCGCCGGCCGATCGAGGGCGAGATCCCCAATCCGGATCGCACCGCCGCCGGGCTGCGCCTTCCATCCGCGCTGCCCGCTGGCGTTCGCATCGCTGCCGCAGCGAGCTGCCGCTGCTGCTGCCGTACGGCGACCGCCAGGGTCGCCTAGCCACGCCGTCGGAGCGGGCGGGGCTTAGGTCCAGCAAACCGGCCTTACGCGGCCTTGCCGCAGCCAGGATGGTCCTTCAGCACGCGCGCTGCGTGGAAGCGGGAGACTTGCGCCAGCTTCTCTTTCGGCCGCACGGGCCGGCGTCACCAGCTCGCCGCCGCAGTTGGGGCAACGCGTCCGCCAGGCGAAGCGGTTGGCCGCGCAATCGCGCAGAAGGTGCATTCGAAGGAGCAGATCAAGGCGTCCGCCGCATCCGGCGGCAGATCGCTTGTCGCAGCATTCGCAGTTGGGTCGCAGGGCGAGCATCCACTAAAATTCCCCCAGTGGTTGGGCGCACGGTTGCGGGCCAAGCTGCGCCGCGACCAAAAGAAAAAGGCCTCGGCTGACCCTGCACACCGAGGCCTTGGATCACGCCGGGGAAGATAGATCAATCAGGGTGATCAGAACTTAGGACCCGGCCCTTGAACTCGCTCTGAACGGCGCATTCATGGGTTGTTCATGCCGCCGCCGGCTTTCGGCCCTCGTTGCGAAGCGTCCCGCCGCGTCATTTCGAAGCCCGGGTTAGGCGAGACTTAACCCTCAGCGTGGTGTAGTCACGGGAGTTGCGTTCCGTGGAAGGCGTTGCACATGCGTCAGTCGCGTCGCAGCCTTGCGCTGTCAATATCATGCATCTGTTTGCCGGCCTCGCGGCCCTGGCTGCCGCCGCCGCGGGTCGCAGCGGCGGTAACTCCCGGTGCCGAACGCGTCTACGGCTACCAGGCCAACGTCGGGAAACCGGCAGCATCGACGTGAGCGGTCGCTCCTCCGGCATGTCGCACCTGCAGCAGGATGCCATCATCGGCCAGGCCATCGCCGGCCACGAAATGCGGCGGCCGTAGCGCGGCTAGCGCAGATAACACGGCAGCTCAGCCACGTCATACGCGTGGCTGATGGCGCGCCCAGTGGCCGGGTCCTCAGGCGCATCTCGAAGCGCGCGGCAGGGCGGATGCCGCCGATGGCGTTGAGGCGTGCCGCTCATCATGACAGTGCCCGCCTCGCATAGCTGCCGCCGCCCGCGGTGTAGCGCGCGATCAGCATCGTCCGGCGTCCGCATCAAAGGCCAGCGCGCCCTCTGGTACAGCACGCGCTCGCCGCCGATCAGTGACGTGCGCGCGCAGCGACAGGCTGTCAGCGGCCGCGCAGCTCATCGAGCCGCCACAGCGTCGGGCCCAGCACCTTGCCGGCCAGCTGCTTGGAAAGCGCGACGCCATGCGCCTCCGCCTTGCGATCGGTCTGGTCGGAGCCGACCGTGATCCACAAGCCGTCATCCATGGCCACGATCACGTATTCGATCTCGCCCGACGTGTGGGGACCCGGCACCTCCAGCCGGTCGGTCTGCGACACCAGCGAGGCAGCTGACGCCGATAGAACAGCGGAAAGGTCGGGCGGCGGCACGCGCGTGCTCGGCGAGCTCGGCCATGTGCGCCGCGCACGGAGGCTTCATCCCGGCCGGTCCAGCCGGCCAGGATGAAACTGCTCGCACGTCGAACATGACCTCGTCGTTGATCTCGGCTGAAACCCTGTCGAATGCCAGCATGGTGAATGCCCCTTTGCAGTCCGGGGCGATCCTGCGCCGCCCGCCCTGTCATAGCGAGACTCGCCCCGGGTATCCAGCCGTGCCGGACCCGTCCCGATTGCGGCGCCCGTGTGCAAATCGCGCGAAATCGTGCTATGCAATGCCCATGAACGAGCGCGTAAAAAAGCTGTCGGAAGAGATCCGCAAACTCTCGCCCCACGAAACGCAGGCCGACCTCACATGGACGAGCTGCTGGTGCTGACGCACCGCGAGCCCGACGCCGGAGATCGAGAAGGCGCTCATCGAAGAGGTCGAGCGTCGTATCGACGCTTATGACCGGGGCGAGACCAAGGGAGTTCCGATCGAGGATGCGATGGCTCACTTGCGAGGCCAAATATCCCCGCAAAGCATGAGGGTCCATATTGCGCCCGCTGCACTCGCAGAGGCCGAAGATGCACGCAACTGGTACGACGCTGTACGAGTAGGGCTCGGCGAGGAATTCCTGGAAGAACTCGATCGCGGTTTGCGCCAGATTGTGGATTTCCCGACATGCTTGGCATCCCGTCGGACCGCGCGCCAGGCGATATCAGCGCTTAATCGGATTTCCTTACGGGATCATCTATCAAATCCGTCCCGATGAGATCCTGGTCGTTGCCGTCGCACGCATCTCCATCGCCACGAGAGCAACTGGCGCGGTCGCTTGTAGCCCCTCAGAAGACCACCTGTATCCGTGATCGCCCGCCCTGTCATCGCGCGGGCTGGGCCCGGTATCCAGACGGCGCGACTGCCCGTCGGCTTCGCCAGGCTTGCCTGGCCGCGTGCGGCTGGCGCAAATTCATGCTATGCAATGCCCATGAACGAAGCGCGTGAAAAAGCTGTCGGAAGAAGATCCGCAAACTCTCGCCCGACGAGCAGGCGGCAGCCTCATGGACGAGCTTGCTGGTTGCGCTGACGTACCACGAGCCCGACCCGGACATCGAGAAGGCGTGGGCTGAAGAGGCCAAGCGGCGCTGGCGAGACTACTTGGACGGCAAGACGAAGACAGTACCGGTCGACGAGGTCTTCGCCCGGCTCGGCAAGCGCCATGGAAGGCCCGAGTGATTGTTGAGTTCACGCCGCAAGCCATTGCGGAGCTGGACGAACGCATTCGCAGTTCTGCAGATCGCGCGGCCCCGGCCTGGGCATGACTTCCGATCGGAGGCACAGCACGCGGTGCCTCCCTCGTTGCGACCACCCAATGCCTGGCAGGCCATCGGTGGCGGCTTGAGGCGCAATACAAACTCACACCGGTTCCCGCTGCGCGCTCGTCTACGGCATAGCCATCGGCAACGTATCCGTGATCATCGCCGTCGCTTATCTAGACGACAGCCGGGCTATTGGCGCGGCAGTGGAAGCGTCGGCGCACATAAAAGCCTGACGCTAGAAAACGCCTGCATACCCGTCTGGCCGCGGCCGAGGATCAGCGCGTGCACGTCGTGCGTGCCCTCGTAGGTGTTGACGGTCTCCAGGTTCTGCGGCGTGGCGCATGACGTGGTACTCGATCTGGATGCCGTTGCCGCCGTGCATGTCGCGGCGCCACGCGGGCGATGTCGAGCGCCTTGCCGCAGTTGTTGCGCTTTGACGATGCGAGATCATCTCCGGGCGCCACCTTGCCCTCGTCGAACAGGCGGCCGACGCGCAAGCGCGCCCTGCAGGCCCAAGCGCGATCTCGGTCTGCATGTCGGCGAGCTTCTTCTGCACCAGCTGGGTGGCCGGCCAGCGGCTTGCCGAACTGCTTGCGGTCGAGCGTGTACTGCCGCGCGCGGTGCCAGCAGTCCTCGGCCGCGCCCATGGCGCCCCAGGCGATGCCGTAGCGCGCGCGGTTGAGGCAGCCGAACGGCCCCTTCAGGCCCGACACGTTGGGCAGCAGGCTTCCTCCGGCACCACCACGCCGTCCATGACGATCTCGCCGGTGATCGAGGCAGCGCAGCGACAGCTTGCCGCCGATCTTGGGCGCCGACAGCCCCTTCATGCCCTTCTCGAGGACGAAGCCGCGGATCTGGTTGTCGTGCGCCGCCGACTTGGCCCACACCACGAACACGTCGGCGATCGGCGCGTTGGAGATCCACATCTTGGTGCCGGTCAGCGCGGTAGCCGTCCGCCGACCTTCTCGGCGCGCGTCTTCATGCCGCCGGGATCGGAGCCGGCGTCGGGCTCGGTCAGGCCGAAGCAGCCGACCCACTCGCCGGAGGCGAGCTTCGGCAGGTACTTCTCGCGCTGCTCCTCGGAGCCGTAGGCGTAGATCGGATACATCACCAGCGACGACTGCACGCTATTCATCGAGCGGTAGCCCGAGTCCACGCGCGCTCCACTTCACGCGCGCACGAGGCCATAGCTCACGTAGTTGGCGCCCGCGCAGCCGTACTTCTCCGGGATCGTCACGCCGAGCGGCGCCGAGCGCGCACCCATCTCATCGAAGATGGCCCGGTCGGTCTTCTCCTTCCGGGTAGGCCCCGATCACGCGCGGCAGTCAGCTTGTCCTGGGCGTAGGCGCGCGCGGTATCGCGGATGGCGCGCTCTTCGTCGGTGAGCTGATCCTCGAGGAGGAACGGGTCCTCCCACTGAAAGGCGGAGGCGCTCTGGGCCGGCGATCTTGTCCTGTGCATGGCGTTCTACTCCTGCGCGGCAATACTGTCGCCATCGTAGTTCTTGCAGGCTCCATGCCCGTCCTCGCGAGATTTTGACAAGACTTGGCTTTATTCAGACGCCTTCATCAATCGCATTAGTCCCTCGAGGATCACGCAGGGATCGAGGAGGATAGTGCACATGCTGAAAGCTTGGATTACTTCCGGCAGCCGCCGCGCTTGCCAGTGCTGCTGCTGGTGGGCAGCGGTCGGATACGGCCGACGCAAGCCACAAGCGGAGACGGCGGTGGGTCGGAAGCCCGGCGCCGAATTTCTCCGGCGGTGAGCGTCGAAGCTCCAGGCGCCGAAGTTCTACGGCGGTCAGCAAGTTCAACTAGCCAAAGTCGGTGGCAACTGGTACAACGGGAACAAGCGCGCCCGCTGCCACAACGGCACCGGTTCGTGGGCGTGTGCCGCTGGCCTACTACGGCTACAGCAGCTACGGCTACGGGGATAACAGCTGCCACTGGCTGCGCCGCAGGGCACTCTGACAGCGGCAGCAGCTACTGGTGAAGAACCGCCTACTACGCCTGCATCGACGGCTACGGGCTACTTATTGACTGAGCGGCGCATGCCGGGACTAGGTCGCGGGCGGCTCTGTCCATGGCCGCGGGCGCACATCAGCCGCGCTGCTCCATCGGCACGTAGTCGCGCGGCGCCGGCCCGCTGTAGAGCGTGAGCGGCCGGATCAGGATGTTGTTGTCCAGCTGCTCCAGCACCTGCACGGTCCAGCCCGGGCACGCGGCCGACGGCAAAGATCGGCACGAACAGGTCCTTCGGGATCTGGTGCAGGTAGTAGATCACGCCCGAATAGAAATCGACGTTGACGTTGACGCCGTGCCGCGCGTAGGGCGCCATCGCCTGCACCAGCGCGTCCAGGATCGCATACCACTGCGGCTGGCCCATCTCCTGCGACAGCCGCTCGACGCCCTCGCGCATGTGCCGCGCGCGCGGATCCTCGGCGCGATAGACGCGATGGCCGAAGCCGGTGATCGGCCTCCTTGCGCCTCGCGCTTCTCTTTCACGTAGGCGGCGACGTTGGCCGGCTCGCCGATCTCCTGGCGCCATGCCGAGCACGTCCTCGGCCGCGCCGCCGCGTGCGCGGGCCCGGACAGTGCCGCAACGGCGGCCGTGATCGCCGGCGGTGCAGGTTGGCCTGCGTGCCGACCACCACGCGCGCCGTGAACGAAGACGCGTTCGACCCGTGCTCGGCATGCAGCACGAGATCCACGTCCAGCAGCTTGGCAGCGTCCGGCGACGGCTTCTCGCCCTTCAGCATCCATAGGAAGTTGGCCGCGTGTCCGAGCTCGGCATCCGGGCGCGACCGGCGCTTTGCCGTTGCGGATGCGGTCGTGCGCGCCGACGATCATCGGCACCTGCGAGGTCAGCCTGATGCCCTTGCGCACCGTCGCTTCGCGCGAATTGTCGGCGACCTCCGTGTCGAACGCGGCCTGAGCGCCGAAACCGCCGTGCGCAGCACATCCATCGGATGGGCCGCCTTCACCGTCTCGATGATAGCTCGATGGATGCGGCGGCAGCTGGCGGGCAGCCTTCAGGTCGGCATCGATGCGCGGCAAGCTCAGCCTTGCTCGGCAGCTCGCCATGCAGCAGCAGGTGCGCCGTCTCCTCGAAGGTCGATTGCTGCGCCAGGTCGTGGATGGAGTAGCCGCGATAGCGCAGCTCGCCCGCCTTGCCGTCGATAAAAGTAGTCTCCGAGCGCTCGAAATAGACATCCTTGAGGCCGCGATGGACCTTGGTTGCAGGTGTCGGCCGTGCTCATGATGCATCTCCGCTGCAGGCTTGATGTGCTGGGTGCTAGGACGAGCGGCTTGAGCCGAAGGAGTGGCAGGCATTGGACATCGTCGGTGGTACAGCATGACGGCGATCCGGGATCGCGCGCTCAAGGTGGTTCTACCGGAAGGCGAGCGACGAGCGCATTTTGCGCAGCGCACAACAGCTTAGCGCACGGCGACTGGCGCATCCGGTGCGTGCTGGGCGTGCCGGCCGAGGTAGCGGCCCGCGCCGCCGGCCTCGGCATCAGCCTCGACGGCTGCGAGATCCGCGATCCGGCCGGCGATGCCGCGCTCGGCGCTTACGCCGGCCGGACTGGTCGCCGTGCGCGAGCGCATGACGCAGGGCATGGCCGAGCGCACGCTCAGGAAGCCGCTCTATTTCGGCGGCGCCATGCTGGCGGCCGGCGATGCGGCGGCCATGGTGGCTGGCGGCGTCGCCAACCCGACCCGGCGCGTCATCGAGGCCGGCCTGATGACCGTCGGGCTCGCGCCCGGCATCGCCACGCCGTCGAGCTTCTTCCTGATGATCCTGCCGGCGCTCGCGCAACGCCTACGTGCTTCGCCGATTGCGCCATCAACGCCGACCCGGACGCCCGAGCAGCTGGCCGACATCGCCATCGCCTCGGCCGACAGCGCCCGCAGCCTGCTCGGCAGACGAGCCGCGCGTCGCCCTGCTGTCGTTCTCGACGCACGGCAGCGCCAGCCATCCGCGCGTCGACAAGGTGCGCGCGGCGCTCGCACATCGTGCGCAGCTGCCGGCCTGAGCTCGCCGATCGACGGCGAGCTGCAGGGCGATGCGGCGCTGTCTCGCGCGCCGTTGCGGCCAAGAAGGTGAAGGGCGAGAGCCCGGTCGCCGGCCGGGCCAACGTGCCTGATCTTCCCCGACCTCGATGCCGGCAACATCGCCTACAAGCTGGTCCAGCACCTGGGCGGCGCCACCGCCATCGGCCCGTTCCTGCAGGGCTTCGCCCGGCCGATCTCCGACCTGTCGCGCGGCGCCAGCGTCGACGACATCATCGCCACCGCCGCCGTCACCCTGGCCCGCGCGGGGTTAGCGGGAGGTATAGTGGCCGATCGTAACATTTGCTGCCAATAAGCGTTGCGCGACACGAAGCGCTGCGAGCATGCGGGGAAATCGAGGTGGGGGATAGCAAGAAGGCTTGGCCTGTCGGGGACATCGCCCGCAAGGCTGGCTCTGGCCTGGGCGGAGCTGGCCGGACCGGCCTCCACGAAGGCGATCAACAAACCCGCCAACCTGGTCTCAGCGGCGTCGAGGACCAGCCACCGGGGGCGGTCAGGTGGTTCAGCGCCATCCAGCAGGTGGCGATATCGTCCATCTACATGATCTATCCGCTGATCCTGGCTCGCGAGGCCGGTCTGCAGACGGGACAGATCATCAACATCCTGCAGCTTGGCTGCGTGGCATTGGCCATAGGCGCCCTGCTGCAAGCCTTGCCGCGCGGCCGGTCGGCAGCCGGCATGTTGGCGCCGTCCTGCTTCACGGAGCTCTACCTTGCCTCCTCGCTGGTGGCCGTCAAAGTCGGCGGCATGCCGCTGGTGTGGGCATGACCATTTTCGCCGGCCTCATGGAAATGGCGTTTTCGCTGGTGTGGCGGCAGGCTGCGCGCGCTCGTACCGCCAGAGTCCGCGGGCTCGTCGTGCTCTTTATCGGCAGCATCATCGCCCTTGCAGCGTGTCACATGCTGCTTCGAGGGCGCGGGCGGCGGGTCGCGACGCCGACGGAATGGCTGGTGGCCGGCGCGACGCTGGCCCTGATGGTCGGCATCAATATCTGGAGCAAGAGCGCGCTCAAGATCTTACTGCGTCGTGATCGGCATGGTTTTCGGGTTCCTCGTTTCCATCTGGGGCGGCCTGCTTACACGCGGTCACCTGGGACCGGTTCTCGACTCTCCCGCTCATCGCCATGCCCAATTTGCTGCACGCCTCCTGGGCCTTCGACTGGTCGATGGTGGTGCCGTTCGCGATCACGGCTCTGTGCAGCCGCCAGTGAGCACGACCGCCGTGCTGACCGCCTACCAGCGGACGACTGACGCTGAAACGGTGCGACCGACATGACGTCCATCGGTCGCGGCGTGCTGGGCGACGGCATATCGAACGCCATCGCCGGCGGGCTCAGGCACTTATGGCCTCACGCTCTCGAATCGCGAATGCCGGACTGGTCGCGGCAACGGGTGTGGCCAGCCGGGTCATCGCCTTCGCGATTGCCGGCATTCTCGCCGTCATAGCGCTGCAGCCGCGGCTGCTCGGGAGTCACAACCCTACTGCCGAAGCCGTGATGGCCGCCGCCACGCTGTTCACCGCGGCCTCCATCGCGATCCGGTGGCCTGCAGATCATCTCGACGCGCGTCCTCGACGGCCGCCGCACGCTGGTCATCGGCCTCGGCCTTGCAACGTTCTTCGGCGTCACGGTCCACCTGACGGCATTTGCCGGTGCGCCACAGTGGGCCCAGCCGATCGTCGCCACGCCGCTGCTGTAGCCGCGACGCTGGTTGCGCTCGGCCTCAACCTGCTGTTCCGCATCGGCATCCGGCGACGGGCGACCATGACGATCGATTCAGGCGCCCCCGTACTCGGCGATGTCACCGCCTTCATCGAGCGCGCAGCGCCGGCGCGTGGGCGCGGCGCGACGTCACCAACCGTCTCGAGTTTGCGGTTCAGCAGACGCTGGAGGCGATCATCGCCTATTGCGGCGCCAAGGGACCAATCAAGCTGAACCTGAGCTTCGACGAGTTCGTCGTCAATGCCGAGATCATGTACGACGGCAAGCCGATGGAGTTTCCCGGTGCAGCCCCCGGCAAGGAGCGAGCTGCTCGACTCAGAAGAAGGCTATCCGCGCCTCGCCGGCTTCCTGGTGCGCAGCTACTCCAGACCGCAGGGCCGCGATCAAGGGCGGCATCCGCCTGCAGTTCGACCACTGACGCAGGCTCCGCGCGGGGCAATGGAACGCGAACGGTGGCGCACCTCGCGATGCGCGCCCTTGTCTTTCCAGCAATCCTCAGCGCCGCCGCCGAGGCCTGGCGCCGTTGGCACGGACGCGATCGTCTTCAGGATCTGCGAAGCGATCTGCGTAGGGGTCGCCCTGCGAGTTCGGACGGCGATCTTCCAGATAGCCCTTGTAGCCGTTGTTGACGAAGCGAGTGCGGCACGCGGATCGAGGCGCCGCGGTCGGCGACGCCATAGCTGAACTTGTTCCACGGCGCCGTCTCGTGCTTGCCGGTCAGGCGCTTGTCGTTGTCGGGACCGTAGACGGCGATGTGGTCCACGAAGGTTCTTCTCGAACGCCTCCATCAGCGCCTCGAAGTACGTCCTTGCCGCCGACCTCGCGCATGTAGGTGGTCGAGAAGTTGGCGTGCATGCCGGAGCCGTTCCAGTCGGTGTCGCCGAGCGGCTTGCAGTGGAACTCGATGTCGATGCCGTAGCTCTCGGTGAGGCGCAGCATCAGGTAGCGCGCCATCCACATCTGGTCGGCGGCGTTCTTGGAGCCCTTGCCGAAGATCTGGAATTCCCACTGGCCCTTCGCCACCTCGGCGTTGATGCCTTCGTGGTTGATGCCGGCGGCGAGGCAGAGGTCGAGATGCTCCTCGACGATCTTGCGGGCGACGTCGCCGACGTTCTTGTAGCCGACGCCGGTGTAGTACGGCCCCTGCGGCGCCGGATAGCCGGCTCGTGGGAAGCCGAGCGGACGGCCGTCCTTGTAGAAGAAATATTCCTGCTCGAAGCCGAACCAGGCGCCGGCGTCGTCGAGGATGGTCGCGCGCTTGTTCGAGGCATGCGGCGTCTTGCCGTCCGGCATCATGACTTCGCACATCACCAGCGCGCCGTTGCTGCGCGCGGCGTCCGGATAGACCGCGACCGGCTTCGAGCACGCAATCGGAGCTGATGGCCCTCGGCCTGCATGGTCGAGCTGCCGTCAAAGCCCCACAGCGGCAGCTGCTCCAGCGTCGGGAAACGAGGTCGAATTCCTTGATCTGCGTTTTGCCGCGCAGATTCGGCGTCGGCGTGTACCCGTCGAGCCAGATATACTCGAGCTTGCACTTTGTCATGCTGGATACTCTCCCGAGCCAGATGATGCGCTGGTGGTTTGAGATGATGGTCTTGCCGCACCGGACACAGGTCCGCTGCGCCACCGTCGATCGATGCCGCCGCTGCCGACACCACCGAGGACGAGGACGCCGTGGAAGGAGTGGCCGGCTCAAGGGAAGCCAGGGGCCTGAAGCCAGCGCGCAAACCGACTTGAGCATACTGACGCCCTTCCCCGCCATCGAACGCTTTAACGCGGCTGAGCGCTTTGCAAGAGCTTGCCCGCGCACCCGCAAGGCCAGGCCTCGAGAGTTTGGGCGCGACCAAAAGACGCACAAAGCGCCGTCTCGCATCGCGTCTAAGATCGGCGCGGAGCGCGTCCAAACCAACTTGAAACCCCCACGCATGCGCGCGCCGTCTCCCGCTGCGGCGGCGATGCTATACAAACAAGCAAAATCTCGGGGGTGCACATACATGCGGGCAAATGCGATTTTTCGACATAGGCAACCGCTTTAAATAATAACGGACATCGGCGTCATATGGCGGGGGCTCGTCGAGATTCCACGCACGGGCGAAAAGCGATCAAGACCGGCTGGCCGAACGCGTCCAACGCGAGACCGCAGCTGATCTATCAAAGTCTTCCTGCGCTGGGACGCGCGAGCCGCGCCACCGACACGCAGCAAAGAGCGTACCGAGAGACCGCATGCCGCTGCGGCATCGCCCACCCGCGCGTGGATTTCGTGGGAAGCGGCTGGTGGTCAATGACGCCGCCATCGAGGCGGGAGCGACCGCGGCGAAGCGCCACAGCGGGTGGTGCGCGAGCTTGGCTTCGTCAAGCCCGGAAGATCATGACCAGCCTAGCCGCCCCGGACCAGCATCTCCAGCGCGATCAGTGCTCTGAGGTGCGAGTTGCCGGAAAGGCATCCATCCCGGCAGACCATCGAACCGCGATCGAGGCTTTGCCAGGCGCCACGGCGAGAGAATTCCGCCTGCCTGACTCTCGCTGCGTTGCCCGGCAGCCTCGACGCGATAGGCGAATCTCGCCCGATCCATCGTAGCGGCCGCAGGTCAGCATCACCGCGTTGATGCGGCGGGCGCGCTCCGGCATCACAACCGACATGCCCGTCGACGGGCCGCGGCCGAACTGCGCGAGGGAGAATGCGTCCGGCCATCGCCAGCTGCCGACAGCCCGCATGGCGATGGCGCGAGTGATGAAAATAAACCCCAAGAGGTCAGTTCTGACGGGGTTTTCGATGACGCCGCAGCGATTTGTTTCTATGTAGTTCGCGAGCGCGGGATGTTGCTGAAAGCCCGTGCGCTGCTCGAGGCGTCGCCACCGCCTCGTCGGATCGAGATCGAGGGACACCGTCGGCGCAAGAAAGCGGATGAACCAGTATCTCGCCCAGCGCCCGCGCGGTTTGTGGTCCGGCCAGGATGATGTCGGTGACGGCAATCGCGCCCATGTTGATGGCGGATCGAGGGCTTGCCGCGTGTCTGAATTCGAGCTGGACGATGGGGAACGAAGCGGACTTCCGACGGCCTGCGCACGACCCGGCGCTACAAGTGGTCTCCGACCTTGCCCAGCGCAAGCGTGAGCGTGAACACTTCTTGGTGACGCTCGGATCGAATCAGCAGTCGCCCCAAAGTCACCTGCCAACGCCACGTTGCCGTTCGTGTCGACCACCGCAGTTACCGAACGATCATCGTCGAGCGCTGGCGCGAGTTTGGAACAGGTCGCGACTCTGCCGCGGTGATCTGTGGTCGCGACATCGCGTCGGCGATCTCACTAACGGCAATTTGCAGGGCGGATGCCCCGGTCACGTCGCCAACACGAGCATGGAGTGCCGTGGGTGCCAGTGTGATCTTCTTGATGTACCACGATCGAGCTTTGGTAACGTGAGTTTCTGCAGCTGCGCAGGCGGTACGCGATCTCGCGTCAGGGCAAGTTTGCAGCCAGATGCAACTGACACGCAAAGCGACGATCTGGCAGCTGCGCTATCGGGCTTGGCTGGTAAGGTCATGAGCATCGCTTCGAAGTCGGCGTGGCAGCGCACGCGGCCGACAATCGAGGCCGCGCCAGTTTCTGGTGGAACTGTCGGGCGCCGCCTCCTGCACCTCGGGATGGAAGCGGCGCGACGATGCGCGGTGACCGCCTCCGACGCTTGGCGCCGTCGTCGATCTTCAAGGCGCACGAAAGCCGAGACCTGACTGGGTGCATGCCGCAATAGACGCCCGCCCTGGTTCAACCGCACCCGCCGGCAGGCGCTGCATCACGAGGTGTCGAACCGGCCGGGGCCCGCCACCAGATCGGGGATGCGCCGTGCAGGCCCCGAAGATGCGCACGCAATCTCCTGCGCGCTGTGGGGTACGTCAGCCGTGTCGCCCGACACGAAGCGGGCAGCGCCCGCAGCGCCGTCAGCGGAATGGCCCGCGTGGGCACCGAGTGAGCCATGTCGACGCCGCATCGCGCCGAGGCTGCAGCCGGTAAATCCTCCCAGCACGCCGGATGCGCACCTGCACGGGATGGTCGGGCAGCCAATAGCCGTCGGTCGGCCTGCCCAGATGCGCGGCCGTGGCCAACAGCATGGCGGCATGCTTGCCCGAACAATTGTGATGGCAGGTTGAAATGGACAAAGCCGCCGCCGGATCATGTCGCGGGCGACGGCGGTGACACGAATCGCTCGCAGCACGCCACAGCCGAGTTGCCGCCGAAGTCAGCCCGGCCTTACGAGCAGACTTTCGACGACGGCTACGTGCCGCTGGCGTCTGAATGCGTAGCGCAGGCGGAATCATGGCGATCTCGGCCTGCCCGCGCGGAGCGTCTGACCGCGCCCGTCTCGAGGAACGGCGCCTGCAGTGGCTTGATGGCCGAGCGCAACATTTACCCGCCACCTGGCCAACGGCTGGCGATCGCCCAGCCCACCATCGGCAATAAAAGCCACGGCCACTACACCGGCGCGCGCTCTCCACCGTGCCCCGCGGGTCGGTTTCGATCAGGTGGTTTCCCGGACTGGGCATCGCACCGTCTCGGCGGGCTGCCGTGGGTTAATGCTTTGCGGCAGGTGGACATGGGGTAGGCTGGCACAGGGGAAACGCCGAGCCAACAGCGCGATCAGCACACGTAACCGTAAACCGGCGGTTATC